>Ga0209098_1000422_pt1 | contig 46855 bp, 43 predicted proteins | sample AD_JPNHW1_MetaG_FD_184429 | JGI IMG/M metagenome (GOLD analysis project Ga0209098, IMG submission 184429) | Active sludge microbial communities of municipal wastewater-treating anaerobic digesters from Japan - AD_JPNHW1_MetaG (SPAdes) (version 2) | ecosystem: Engineered > Bioreactor > Anaerobic...
TGGTGGTGCTGAGACAAAGAGGTGAATGTGATCCGGCTGAACTTCTAGCGATTCGATTTTGACTTCTAGCTTCTCCGCGATTTCATGGATGAAATTTTCAAGATCCGCTTTGATTGTACCAACCAATACCTTCCTGCGATATTTAGGTATCCAGACAAGATGATAGTTGATATTATAGTGTGCGTATCTTGTTTTCTCCATTAACAAATTAATGGACCCATAACTAGATATAGATTTCGCTTCATGATTCTATAGCAGTAGGTACGGCATTCATCCCGCCCCCTGAAGGGAGAGGGTCTTCTGCCTGCTTTTCTATAAAAAAAATCGCTCAGTCATTCGATCCGTCTGCCGAAACGGCGGCAACCCCGGGAAAATCAACTGAGGATAGAACCATTAACTAAAGGCTGAATCCCTTGGGCAGAATCCCTGAAGCAAAACCTTCAAGGAAAAAGTCCCCTGAAAAATTCAGAAATCCGAACCAGAAAAGCCTTAAAGGAACCGATATCGAGACTGATGCCGACAAAATTCATATCCTGAGAGTCCGAGGAAATCAGCCGGGACCAAGACGCCAGTCCCGATAAAATGGATCTAGTTTCAGGATACGGTTGTGCATTTGCTGGGACTGGCTTAACCAGCTTTGCGATTCTTCGCCGAAGACCGGCTAGTGGCTCTCAGTGTTCTGAGCTTTGGCTTTCTTTCCTTCCTCAATCAATTCCTTGACTCTCTGGCCGCCTTTGTGGCCGATTTCCTCATAAAATTCCTTACCATGCGTTTCGGCGGTTTTTAAACCACCCTTCCTGCCAGCTTCCTGAACCGTCATCGTGCCTTTGGCGCTCTTCTTTGAACGCTTCTTCTCTTCAGCCGTCCTTATCCCTCCAACACCTGAGTTCTTGAATTATCATGCTTTGCACAAATGCAGTCACTACTTAACTGATTCATCATGCTTAGCTCTAGACCTCAGGGCATGCTAAAGCAATCTTACTTAATTAATTTTGATTTGTTAATCCTACTATCTTCTTTCAATATTTATGTTTTACGCCTTCATTTTTCCAAAAATAGTGGAAAAATTGTGACATAAATCATAGATAATGCGTATTATTTTTCTGTGAATTGAGTCATACTGGACCAACATTTGTTGATGCATTAGCGATTAGCTAGAAAATCACTAGATACCCCATGGCCAAATCGCCTCACGCTAACTGGCCAGGCCAAAAATTCTGCAATCATTATCTAGAAATCTATTCGAGGGGCAAACTGACCGTCTCTGAGTGGCTCAATGCGCCAAAAAGAAATAAATATCTGTTTAAAATAATTAGTCTAGTAAAACAAATCCTGTACGATCGGATCTGATTTGATCGGATCTGGTTCGAGCAAATCCTATTCAGGCATATCCGATCTTCGTTATCGTCATCTCGTTTGCCAGCGCCCGGGCAATCTCCTTCAGCCCCAGATCTTCCTCAGCCAGAAGGATCTCCTCCTTCTTTGCCCTCGTCATGGGCTTGATCGGCACGGCGGTGCAGGATTTGGTTTCGGCAGTAATTCCGTAGGTGCCTATCTTTCTGGCGAGGTCAGTAATCTCGGTCTTGTCCAGAGAGATGAGCGGATGAAACACGGGAATTCCTATCGCCGCCTGCTCAGCCAGAATGTTATCTGCCGTCTGTGAGGCCACCTGGCCCATGGAATAGCCGGTGACAACTCCCAGACAGCCCCGCCTCTGCATGACCTCTGTGGCTATTCGGTACATCAAACGCCGGCAGAGAACGCAGGTTGCTCTCGGATAGTGAGATGATATCTTCTCAATTCCCCGGCGAATGGGGACTGTGATGAAGTCGATCTTCCGGCCGCTCGTCCAGTCAACCAGAACCTCGGCGCATCTCATTGACTGGTCTATAGCATCGGCATATGGCCTTGAATCGAAATGCAGAAGAGTGACCGGACAGCCCCTCTTCATCATCATCCAGGCAGCTACGGGCGAGTCAATGCCTCCGGATATCAGCGCCAGCATCTTGCCCTGGGAGCCCAGGGGCAGGCCTCCCACCCCTTTGAGAACGCGGCTGAAGACAAAGGTTCGATTCCTCCTGGCCTCGACGAAGATCTCCATCTCCGGCTCGTCCAGGTCCACCCTGGAGAGCGTCGCCACTCTCACTGCCTCACCCACGGTCCGTCCGATCTCTTCGCTGGAAAATCCTGTCCCGGACCGCCGGGGCCGGATGGCAAAGCTGCCTGGACTGGCCTGGACCGCTATCTCCACCGCAATCCTGCTTATCTCCGGCAGATCGGATGCCACGGTCACGGCGGGGCTGGTGGAAACTACTCCAAAAATCCGTGCAATAATCTCGCTTGCCCTGGGATCAGAGGTATGGACGAAGATCCTGCCTTCGCCCCTCTCCATCTTATGCTCTATCCCATCTCTTTGCAAGGAAAAAGAAATATTGCCTGCTAAGATGCGTTCCCAGTTCTGCCTGGTCCAGCTATCTTTTAGCGTGATCTCCCCGTAGCGAACCAACACTACGTCCTGGGAGATCATGTTCTGATTTGAGTCGCCTTGACAGATCTCTTTATCTTCTTGATTCTTGAACCTGCGGCGTTGTATTTCTGCATCGGTCCGGGCTTCTTGTGAGTGACCTCTGCCTTAGTTACCTGCCTGACCTGACCCTTTCTGCCTTTAATCTTTACCCATTCTATGCTTCCTGTCTTTCCCATGAGATGATCCTACTAAATCAGGATTTAAAAAGGTTGTGATTAAGATTCTCGCGAATTGTTAAGCAAAAGGCTTTTAAAGATTACAGACCAGTAGGGCCTACTTCACTATGGGACAGTGGGGTAGCCTGGTCTATCCTCGAGGGTTTGGGACTCTTGGACCGCGGTTCGAATCCGCGCTGTCCCACTATTCTTTCATTATATGATTACTACCTCATTACAGCAGCGGCAGGCCTTTTCCATCTCCGCAATCTTCGCGCCGGGAAAGTGATCGATCAGGCAGATGCCTCCGGGCCTGGCTCTGGAAAAGAGCCTCCGCAGATCGCCATGATAGACCTCGATCTCGCATTGCCCGCGGGCGCGACCGACGAGAACCGGCTCTTTTCCTACGGCGCACCGGGATTGCTCCGGATACTCTATCTCATCGATACCCAGCAGGCTCTTATTGGCCTGAAGGTTGATGAGCACATTCTGCACGCTCGCCAGCCAGGCATCATTGAAGACCACCCGTTTTGCCCCGGCCAGAATGCACATCAGTCCCAGCGTTCCCGGACCACAGAGGCCGTCTACCACATCGCGAAGCTTTCCCTGTAAAAATAGATGCTCAAGTATTTTCATCTTGGGGGCGATTTGCCTGGAAAATTCTATGTGAATTCGAGACTGGCTCTTGTAGACGACCGCTTCCCCAAAGAGGCTCTGGGAGATGTCGGCACGCATGTCGCACCCTGCCAGGAGCAGGTTTTCCTGCGGCCTTGACTCCATATCCACGACCCCGGCAACGCCTCGGCTCAAAATCACTCCTTTTATCTCTGGTATTCGCTCTACCATCGCCTCCGCCGCCTCTTTGCTGTAGTCGCTTCCAAATAGTATCAGGCTCTTGGGACCGAGCCGGGGAGAATAGGCGAGGGGATAGCCTACCTCAATGAGCGGCGAGCCGACGGAGCGCAGAGAATCATTCCCGTCGCGCAGGCCATACTCCTGTAGCAGGCGCAGAGCATCGAGCATTACGGCATCCAGCGTCGCTTTACCACAGGAGTGGCACCGCTCTACCCTTTCCGGAAGACCCTTCGCGCCTTTGGCCTTGTCCAGATTGGGTTCCGGCGAGCAGGCATAGCAGGCAGAATACCTCTGCTCGATTCCTGCCAGAACCTCACTTGCAGGCTGAATGCACTCGTTACCGCAAACAGGACACTTCATGGTATGCCGGCCTCCCGGGAATATTTCGCCATTGATGAGACATTTGAGCTTTTTCCTTTAGAAAGGTTTGTAAATAAGAAGAGCATTGGGGCGGCGAAGGTGGTTTTGGACATGGCACAGAGAGGCATTAGGGAATACGATGCAAAGCGTTTGCTGGCCGGATTCCTTCCCCAGTACCTCAGCGAATTCTCCTATAAAGGCGATATCGCCCTTGTTGGACCGGAGACCGATCTGGATGATCTGGCAACTGCTCATCCCTGGCTTAAGGCTAGCAGGCTGGTCGTCAAGCCTGATCAGCTCTTTGGCAAGAGGGGCAAGCACGGGCTGGTTCTTCTGGATGCAGACTGGGATAAGGCGAAGAAATACCTTCAGGAGAACATGGGCATTTCAGTCACAATAGGCAACATAACCGGAAGGCTGTCTCATTTCTTAGTCGAGCCTTTCATCACCCACAAGGAAGAACTCTATGTGGCCATCAGTTCGGAAAGCGATGGCGACAACATCTTCTTCTCCATGAAAGGCGGAGTCTATGTCGAAGAGAACTGGAACAGCGTTATTCGTTTTCATGTAGATCTGCTGGACGGAATAGATGGCGTTGACATCATGTCCAGGTTGCCGGAAAGCCTCGGGGAAAAGAAATCGGCCATAGAAAAATTCATCAAGGCTCTGTGGCGCTTTTATGCCGACACCGGCTTTTCCTACCTGGAGATCAATCCTTTCACCTTCCAGAATGGCTCCATTGTGCCTCTGGATATGGTGGCAAAGCTGGATGATGCTGAAGAGTACTGGCAGAGGAAGAGATGGCTTGGCCTATTGTTCCCGGAGCCGTTCGGCAGAACCCTGTCCAAGGAAGAATTGTTCATCAAGGATTTGGATTCCAAGACAGGCGCATCTTTGAAGCTGACCATTCTAAATCCGGAAGGCAGAGTCTGGACGATGGTAGCCGGAGGAGGCGCTAGCGTCATCTATGCTGACACGATCTGCGATCTGGGTCATGCCAAGGAGATGGCCAATTACGGCGAATACAGCGGCGACCCCAATACCGAGGAGACCTACTACTACACCAAGACCATACTGGATCTGATGACACGCCACAAAGACCCTGATGGAAAGATGCTGCTCATCGGAGGCGCCATAGCCAACTTTACCGATGTTGCCAAGACCTTCAAAGGAGTGGTCATGGCACTGGAGGAGTACCAGCAAAAGCTTCAGGATGCGGGCGTCAAGATCTATGTGAGAAGAGGCGGCCCTAATTATGAGCAGGGATTGAAGCTCATGCGCAGCTTGGGAAAAAGGCTGGGTGTGCCCATTGAGGTTTATGGACCTGAGACGCATATGACGAGAATCGTTCCCCTGGCCCTGGGTGGTGCATTGCAATGAGCCAAACTTCAAAAGAGAGTTACGTTCTGTTTGACAAGAACACAAAAGCCTTCGTCTACGGTTACCAGACCAATGCCATTCAACGCATGCTGGATTTCGATTTCATCTGTAATCGATCCGAGCCCAGCATCTCTGCGATCATCAATCCCAACCGAGCCGGCATCCACAAGGCATTTTGGGGAACCAAAGAGATCCTCCTGCCCATGTACAAGAGCATCCCTTTGGCTGCCAAAGCTTACCCTGAAGCGGATGTGATGGTCAATTTCGCCTCGCACCGATCCGCTTTTGATACTACTATAGAAGCGCTGGCCGAGGACAGCATTCGCATTGTAGCAGTCATTGCCGAGGGTGTGCCTGAGAGGCAGTCTCGCATCATGAGCCTCACGGCCAGAAAGCAGGGCAAGATGGTCATTGGTCCGGCGACGGTCGGCGGCATGACCGCAGGAGCTTTTCGCATAGGCAATACCGCGGGAACAATTGAGAACATCATCGCCTCCAAGCTCTACCGGCCGGGATGCGTGGGCTTTGTCTCCAAGTCGGGAGGCATGCTCAACGAGGCCTTCAACATCATCTCCAGAAACTCAGACGGAATTTACGAAGGGGTGGCCATTGGCGGGGACCGATATCCCGGATCGACCATGCTCGACCACATCCTCCGCTACGAGCAAAACCCTGCCATCAAGATGATAGCCTGCCTGGGTGAGCTGGGCGGCGAGGACGAGTACAGGATCATCACTGCTCTAAAAGACGGCAGGATCAAAAAGCCGCTCGTGGCCTGGGTCACGGGGACCTGTTCGCCAGTTCTTCCCGCCAGCGTTCAGTTCGGCCATGCCGGAGCGAAGGCGGATACCCAGAAGGAGACCGCTCAGGCCAAGAATGATGCTTTCAGAGACGCAGGCGCGTTTGTGCCAAAATCATTTGATGGCTACGGAGATACTGTCCGGCAGGTCTACGATATGCTGCTTGCCCAGGGCAAGGTTGTGCCCTTCGTTGAGCCTGAGGTGCCAAAGATCCCGGCGGACTACAGCAAAGCACTGGCATCAGGCGACATCAGAAAGCCGACCACATTCATCTGCACGATATCCGACGACAGCGGAGAAGAGGTGCTCTATGCCGGCAAGAAGCTCTCCAGCGTTCTCGAAGAGAAGATGGGCATCGGCGGAGTCATAGGCCTGCTCTGGTTCAAGAAGGAGCTGCCTGATTATGCCGCGGGATTCATTGAGCTGGTCTTGCAGATCGTAGCCGACCATGGCCCGGCGGTATCCGGGGCCCATAACGCCATTGTGGCTTCCTGCGCCGGAAAAGACCTCATATCGTCACTGTGCAGCGGCCTGCTCACCATCGGCCCGCGCTTCGGCGGTGCCATTGATGATGCCGCCCGCGAGTTCAAGCACGCCAGAGAGACGAATCTGACGCCCGAGCAGTTCGTCAAGGAGATGAAGCGAAAAGGCATCAACATCCCTGGCATCGGCCATAAGATCAAGAGCGTCAAGAACCCGGACAAGCGCGTTCAGCTGCTCATAAGCTACGCCAGAGCAAACTTCCCAAGAACGGAGTTGCTCGACTACGCATTGCAGGTGGAGGTTCTCACCACCGCCAAGAAAGGAAACCTGATCCTGAATGTGGATGGTTGCATAGGTATTCTGTTCCTGGACCTGATGACTTCATGTGGCGCTTTTAGCCAGGCGGAGATCGATGAGGTGGTGCGGCTGGGCTATCTCAATGGGCTGTTTGCCCTGGGCAGAAGCATCGGCCTGATCGGGCATATCCTGGACCAGAAGCGTCTGGGCTCAAGGCTCTACCGCCATCCTGCGGACGATATCGCCTATATGATGCCCTCCCCTGAGGAGATCAAATGCAAGCGTGCACCTTAAGTTATAGTATCGCCATTTAGCCGAGAGGCGAGCGAGAGAATGGCGACTGGAACTATAAGCCAAAAGATTTTTTCACGGGCCTCCGGTTCCGCCGAGATGGTGGAGCCGGGGGAGATCGTCGAGGCGGGCGTGGATTATGCCATGTCTCACGATGGAACGAGCGTTCTGGCCATTAAGGCGTTTCAGGAGATGGGGTCAGAGAGGGTCTGGGATCCGGAGAGGATCGTAATACCCTTCGACCACATCGTCCCTGCCAACAATGAAACCGCAGCAGAGCTGCAGAGGGACGTGCGGGCCTGGGCGAAAGGGCAGAATATATCCAACTTTTTTGATTGCGGCAGCGGGGTCTGTCATCAGGTATTTCCCGAGGGTGGATTTGCTCTGCCTGGACTGCTGCTGGTAGGAGCGGATTCGCACTCCTGCACCTACGGAGCCCTGGGGGCCTTTGGCACCGGTGTGGGTGCGACGGACATGGCAGAGATCTATTCCCGGGGCCGCCTCTGGTTCAAGGTGCCTGAGACCATAGCTGTGCGGGTGGCCGGGACTCTCAGGCCGTTTGTCTCTGCCAAGGACATTGCCCTCATGGTCATCGGCAAGCTGGGAGCGGATGGAGCGACGTACAAGGCAGTCGAGTACATCGGCCAGACAATTGAGGCTCTGAGCATATCCGGGAGGATGACGCTCTGCAATCTGGGAGTGGAGGTGGGAGCTAAGGCGGCCATAGTTCCGCCTGACAAGAAGACCCATGCCTGGCTCGCGGGCCGGGCACGGCAGCCTTACAAGCCGGTTCATTCCGATCCTGATTGCTACGATTACGAATATGATTTTGACGTGACCGATCTGGAGCCGCAGGTGGCTGCGCCCTACCGGGTGGACAATGTGAAGCCGGTCTCCGAGCTAGAGGGGCTGAAGGTCGATCAGGTCTTCATAGGAACCTGCACCAACGGCAGGCTGGAGGATCTGGATCAGGCGGCACGGATCCTCAAGGGAAAGAAAGTCGCAGCCAGGACTCTGGTCATACCTGCGTCAAGAGAGGTCCTGCTGGAGGCTCTGGCAGGCGGCATCATTCAAACATTGGTTGAAGCGGGCGCGATGATCGGGCCGCCCGGATGCGGGCCGTGTCTGGGGGCTCACATGGGCGTCCTGGCGGAAGGGGAGGTCTGCGTCTCCACGTCCAACCGGAATTTTCCCGGTCGGATGGGCAAAGGCGGGCTGGTTTATCTGGCAAGCCCTGCCACAGCGGCAGCTTCGGCTCTGGCTGGCCATCTGACTGCGCCTGAGGTCTGAGGGGATTCATGAGATTTGATCTGCATGTTCATTCCAACTGCTCAGACGGCAGGGATGAGGTCCGGACCATTCTGCGCGCTGCCGCGGGCCGGAGCCTTTCCGGGCTGTCCATAACCGATCATGACACCCTGCAGGGCTCCCTAAAAGCTCTGAAGATCATCCGGGAGGAGGAGCTGGACCTGATACTGATTCCTGGCGGAGAGGTCACCACTGACGAGGGTCACCTGCTGGTCCTGGGTGTGCAGGAACTGCCCCCTCGGGGGCTGTCCCCTGAGGAGACGGCAGAGCTGGCTCATGAGCAGGGGGGCATCACCATCGTTCCTCATCCCTACCATCCATTTCGCCATGCCATCGGACGCATACCGGACTGCGATGCGGTGGAGGTCTACAACTCCAAGCACCTATTCGGCATAGCCAACGCGAGAGCGAGAATGGGCGCAAAGAAACGTCACCTGCCAATGGTGGCGGGAAGCGACTCGCACTTTGCCGCCACAGTGGGTCTGGGAGTGACTGAGATCGAGGCGACGGATGCAGAGGAGGCAGTGGCAGCCATCCGGGCGGGGAGGACACTTGTCATCGGGAAACGCACGCCTCCGAGGTTCTTCATCGGAAACACTGTGCAGTCGATTTGCCGGATTGTAAGGAAGGGAGTGAGGAGAGGGCGGAAGAGATAGTGGGCAAGGGCGGCTGTTGTATTGCAAGCGAAATATTAATTGAGCATGACTGCCAAATAAATGTTAATCTCAAAATTGAGGACTTGCAGTGTGCGAAAATGAGTCTATCGTCTCAAGAGAAAAACCATTAGCCAAACCGGACTATCATCTTCAGAGGGCGGTTTCGTCATTTGAGCCGAAAACACCCCTGGGACGCCGTCTCTGGTCCATCCGAAAAAGGATTGTTGCATCGGGGGAGACTCTTCTTGGATGGGAAGAGATTGAGAAAGAGATAGCCACACGTCGCGGAGAGGCGGATTGATCCGGAAGAGGACATTTATCGATGCCGGAGTATTGATAGCGGCGGCAAGGGGTAGAGATGCTCCATCCATGAGTGCACTTGAGATTCTCGATGATCAATCCCGTGAGTTCGTATCAAGTCCTTTTGTCGAGCTAGAGGTGCTCCCCAAAGCGATTTTTTTATCTGGTGCTGAGGAATTGGTCACGACTGAACGGGCAAGCAAGCCGATACACAGAGTTCAAGGTATCCTGATTACATCTATTCACGTTGATTCATAAAAGTTATGCCAGGTCCGACTTGCGCTTTGCCCCCACGGTACGGCTGGGGGTGACTGAGATCGAGGCCACAGACGCGAAGGCGGTGGCCGCCATCCGGGCGGGGAGGACGCGCGTTGTGGGCAAGCGCACGCCGCCGAAGTTCTTCATCGGAAACACTGTGCAGTCGATTTGCCGGATCGTGAAGAAGCGGGTGATTGTAAAAAAACTGATCTGGCCAAACAACAGCTCGCTGAATCTCAGTTAATGTCTGAATAGCCACTCTGCTTCCATAAGAATATCATGGACACTAGTGAATTCCAAAAAAACATCTGATTTTGCCACGAAAGTGAGCCAGATATAATCTCAGCGGATTTCTTTCTCTGCAAGATATGGGTATTTCGGAGTCCTCACTAAAGGGTTTTATAGGTGCACATTATTTCAAATAATATGATGCAGGAGAAGAGAGAATCATTTGTCCGGAAGATAGCAAAAATCGCTGAAAATCTACACGAGCCCTCTGTTAGAGGTAGCCGTCGCACTCGATTTGTCGCCGGTGAAGATGCTGCATTTAGTCTTGCAAACGGCGCTTTGGATTTATGGGATAACATAATAAAAGATTTATTAATAATTAATCGCTGGAATGCTAAATTTTCGGAAAAATATCTCGACAAGAAATTGCAGGAGATAATGAATAAAATTATCAAAGATGGTGATTCCCGTAAGGCGCTGGAATACTTTAATCAACTAGTTGATGATTATGAGCAATACTCAAAAATACATATCTTATATTTGCCTCTTTTCGGAATCGAAATGGTCGAAAAACCAATTAAGCTTGGAAATGTTGTTCTTAAGAGAATGGATGATAATAGTATAGAAGAACTCGAATCTAGAATAGAAAAAACCGTCAATCAATCGTTAAATACGGATGAAGAAAAGCAGATGTTTGTTGAACAAGAAAATGAAAATCTTAATAAATTTTTGAGAAATAAAGTCTGTGCAATAATTGAGGTAACTGCTGAACCTGACAGAGCATTGGAAATAGCTGAAACCGAAGCTGAAAGAACAATAGATTTGTTGAGATACGCTATACCTGCAATCTATTCTCCAAGCAAGAATGTAGCGGTTGGTCTTCAAGGAGAATATTCATATCAAACGAGATATACACCAATCTTTGCTATCGATGGGAAATCTTTCAGCTGCATAAATAGCGTTGTTGGACCTTTGTTTCCTCTAGAACTATCTGATACAAACGTTAGACATATGAGGAATATTGGAGTCTTCACATTAGGAGAAATTATGGAGAAAAAACAACCGAGCAAATTCGAAGAAGAATTACTTAAAGGAATTGAATGGTTCTCTCGAGCTCAAACTCAATCAGAACCGAAGAATAAGCTATTGAACCTCATCACAGTTCTGGAGACATTCTTAACCCCTGGACAGAATGATCCGATTCAAAAATCCATAGCTGAGGGGGTGGCAATTCTCTTAGGAAAAGATGCAGTGGGTAGAAAAAAAATAATGAAAAGGATAAAAGAATTTTATGGAGCTAGAAGCAAATTATCTCACGGTCATAGCAAGGAAATTCTCGATACTGATGTGAGAGAACTTTCAAATATTGCTGGATTATTGATAATGAGACTTACCGAATTAAGGAACCAATTTGTATCAAAAAATGAGCTAATCGAATGGATCGAATATGTGAAACTTGGAGGCACCCCAGAACAATGGGATGAATATAAAAAAATATTAAACAATTAAGTATGAACAACGGGCAATTAAGTCCCGAGAATAGCCGATAATAGCCGGAACGCATCGAGTTCATGAAGACGATTCCGCAGCACTGAAAGCAGGGGTTGTAAGATGGAGATCATTCCAGAATCGAAAACAAAGATAGTAATATCTAGCTTGACATCAATGACTTCAGTAAGGTGACGAAAACGGTTCGAGCTGCCGTGGACCTGGGTCCTTTCACAAAACGCTCTTTAGCAGTAGAACTTTACCGCGAAGGCAAGCTCTCTCTGGGCAAAGCAGCGGAGCTGGCAGGGACCAAAAGCAAGTGGGAGATGCTGATGCTGCTCAGCGAGAGGGGAGTGCCTCTGGACTACACAGCTGATGATGCCGAAAAGGATCTCCAGACTCTGAAAGAAGTTCTGGGACGGTGACAGCCATTTCCAATTCTGCGCAATTCAAATCGGTTGGATTTCGCCTGAGTGATAAGGAATATAAAAGGATCTTGTCGCTTGATCGATTTTTCATAAAGGGTTCTCCAGAAATACCGATAGATTAATATCATTAGCTGAGCTATAAAATGCAAGGTGAATGAAAAGCCTATGTCCACGGCAAAGATTGATGAAAAGGGCAGGATTGTGCTCCCAGAAGATTTGTTAGCCAGGCTCAATATGAACCCTGGCGACGAGTTTGTCATAGGGCAGGCCACAAGCGACTCGATACTCCTGAAAAAGAAGGACCTACGGACCATATTGGAAGGCGTTATAAAAGAGGCCCAAAAGGTGGATCTCGACAAGCTTGAGAGGGATGTCGAGGAAGAGGGCAACAGAATTGCACGAGAGAAGTACAAGATTTTTGCTGGACACTAACGTTTTCATTGCTGCTGCAAAAAGAGGATGGACAAGGACCACTGATCTTATCCTGACGCTTGTCGAAGGCGAGGAGGATCTCATCGCCAATGAAGCCCTCATCGGTGAGTACAGAAAGTATGCCCGCGAACTTGGCGATTACGGCCAGCTTCTTCTTGATCAGCTTTTTCTTAAGGTAGTTATTTTAGAGATCTCCGATGAAGCCATAACTCGATGCAAGCCTCTTTTTCCGGATGGACAAGAGGCGGACATACTCCATGCTGCTACATGCTTGAGTGCAGGTGGAATCCTGATCTCAAATGACCGGCATTTTAACAAGATCAAGGAGGCAAGGATAATTGAGGTCTGGACAATCTCGGAAGCTATTGCCAAAATACTTTGAATTAAAGATGATCACCGTTTTCAACTCAATAGAAGATCGTTCTGAGAGCTAGCAGGTCGAAAATCATGCGCGGAAAAATCCTGTCGGGCCTCGGTCAGGCCCAGCGCTTCCTCGCCCGGGAGGGCTACAGCTGCCAGTTTGCAGCCAAGCTGGGCTTCATTCCCTTCCCAGGCACCCTGAATGTGCTACTGGAGGAGCCCTTCCCGGCAGAAGGAACGGCGATAGAGATCGAGAGCTTCACCGAAGAGGGCCGCACCTTTGGGGCGTGCAGGTGTCATCGCATCCTTCTGAACGGCATCGCAGCCGCAGCGGTCCGGCCCGAGAAGAGCCGGTACCCGCTGGAGCTGATCGAGGTCATTGCGCCTGTGCAGCTGCGCTTGGCTCTGGGGCTGAAAGACGGCGATTCTGTTGAATTAGCGCTAATATGATTCATGCAATTGAGAAAAACGTGTTGCGACAGCGTAACCGCATGAATCAGCGCCAACAGGCTACTGCATCCGAGAGCCGCCGCAACAGGAAGCTAAATCACAGTCACCAACTCTCCTTTGATCACAGGTCGTTCTTGCTAAGCCGCAGCATTCATCACCCCATAATTCTCGCCCATGAGGATATGAATGCCGGGCGTCGCCGTCAGCTCGAAACCGGCTTTCTTCTGGAAGAGCATAACGAAATCAGACCCTCCGAAAAGGAAGTTGCCGAGCATCTCGCCCTTCTCATGATCGGAGCCTACCTCAACCCCGTCCTCAAAGTTGACGGACGAGACCTGGGCCATGCCCATTGGGATCAGGGCTACCAGTCCGTATTCGCCTGTGTCTACTATTGCGTAGCCGCGAGTCTGGGAAAACTGCCAGCCGGTTGAATCGATCGGATCATATATCTTTGTGCTCTCATTCCATGCCACCTCCAAAGCCACATTCTGCGTTATGGACCTCTTGTCCAGGATCTTTCCGCCTACTGCGAAATGATAGCGGTGGTAGTCGTTGACATTCAGGAAGGTATGGGTGAGCACCCCTCCGGCAAAGGCATCTTTGTACTCGCTGTCATTGCCGAGCAGATCCTCGATGCTGTAGTAGCGCACGAGCTTAATCTTGATGCCGTTTTCCGCCATAATGGTTGAATTGTTGTCGATCGCCCAGGTTCCCTGGGGCACAGAATCAGCCGGGGAGACGACGACGCTCGTATCGTTTGGCGAAGCAATGGGCCTCTGAGCGGGCGATGCCAGGTACCTGGAGAAGAACCGGTTGAATGTGTTCCAGTTGGATGGAGACTCATACCACGGCCCCTGCAAGCCGTACTTCGGGTCATTGTAGAACTGCTGGAATGTATCATTGTTCCAAGAGTCTTCGGTATCAAGGAACATTCCCCAGCTATCGGCAAACTTGCGCAGCCATTCCGAGAACGGCCCATAGTACTGAATGGTATTGTCAAACTGCCCCTTGTCCTCCAGTTCGGGCAGAGGCTGGTCTACCAGGAAATAGAAGTAGCAGATGCTCTGCAAAATTTGATCGCGCGTGAGATTGGCCGGATCATCGAGCACATCCTGGGGGATCAGCTCAGAGGCATTGTCTATGAAATCGTAGTATTCAGATAAGCTCTGTGCGGGATTTGTCTGCCTATCAGGATTTATCTCTCTGGCCTTTGCAATGGACTCTTCCAGCATCGTCCCGATCTCCGGCTGCTCATCAATCAATTTTATAAGGTCCTGAGTGATCGCCTTATGGCTCTCCTCCCCCGCAGCGATTATGCTTAAGGCGAGAAAGGATGCCGCTATTAGCATTATTATCAGGCAGGACTCCCTTTCAAAAAACATCCTGTTCATTTGTCTTATCTCCTAAAACGCAAGCCATCTCATCTCCGGACTGCGGCCCTGGGGTCCAGGTGATGAGGAAGATATGTTAACGTCAATTGTTAGCTTTCTAATCTTATTTAGTTTTCCCCCGACCGGGCAGTCTCGTCCTTAGGCGCTGGAAATATATCCCATCTGCAATTCTCAGTAAATCTGTGATTGCTTTGCAGAGGTCCTTTTCCATCCCGTCTCCGATGCACTTCGGCATCATTATGGCTTGCTTGCTGCTGCTATTCCTTTCCCTGACCGCAGCAGCTCAAGATACTAGTACTGCCACTGCCACCTTCTGGCTGGAAAAAGGCCAGGCATCTCTCGCAAACAGCAGCTTTGCGCAGGCTGCGGAAAGCTTTGATAGAACTCTCAAGATCGACTCAGAGAACGCATCCGCCTGGGCAGGAAAAGGCATTGCTCTCTCAAGACAGGGCCGTTACAAAATGGCCGGGCTGTGCTTTAGCAATGCTCTGAAGAGGGACAGCAATAATGCCATTCTTTGGGAGGAGGACGGCAGGGCAAAAGAGATGGCCGGCGATTGGGCCGACGCCCGGCACAGCTACGAGCGGTCCCTGGCCCTGCAACCAGCCATAGCAGAGTCCTGGCTGGGGATGGCCAATTCCTCCCTTGCCCTGAAAGACTATGAAAAGGCCATGGAAAGCTTCAGGAATGCCTCGATCTATGGCCTGAAGGAAGCCGGAAAGGCGGGCCAGATCAGAGTGCTCATCGATCAGGGATCGGGCCTTTTAATGAGAGGCAATTTTGTGGAGGCATTTAATAATAGCAATGAGGCTCTCGCCATCGATCCGCTGAACAGCACTGCTCGGATGCTGAAGGGAGAGGCTTTGAGCCGCCTGGGCCGATTTGAGGAGGCACTCGCCTGCTACAAAGAAATTCTGGCCGCAAGCCCCTCGGATGAACTGGGCCTGGCGGGAGCAGCCAAAGCTCTGGTCGGCCTGGGGGAAAGATCTCTAGCAAGAGGAGATGTCTCTCTGGCGCTGGAAAATTTCAAGGAAGCTTCCCGCCTTGATCCGAGAAATTCTGAGTCAGTCTCCGGCATGGTCAGGGCCCTTGTGGCAGAAGGCGATAGGTTCAATAGCAGCGGCTCCTTCTCGGAGGCAGTCAAGAGCTACGATACGGCTCTTGTCCTTATTCCCTCGGACCCGGCAGCGCTGGCCGGAAAAGAAAAAGCATCAGCCGCACTTTCTGCCAAGATGAAAGAAGCTGGCGGCAAATCCGGGAATGCTTCCCTCCTGGAGGATGAGCAAGCATCAAGATCTAGCCGCTATTATGAGCTGGCAATAGAGCAGAGCAGAAACGGCTCCTACTCTCTGGCCCTGGATAGCCTCGATAGGTCCCTTGTTCTTGCCTCTTTGCCGGAAGTATGGCTGCTAAAAGGACAGATCCTCCATCACCTGGGAAGAAATTCCGAAGCCATTGAATCGCTGGACAGAGCAATAGAGATCAACCGATCCAGCGTTCCCGCCCTGGCATTGAAAGGGCGCATCCTGGCGGCGATGGGAAAATATAGAATGGCCGGGTTATTCATCGATTCTGCTCTGCGCCTGGATGCAGGAAATATCACCCTTCTAATTGACATGGCACAGGTGCAGGAAGGCCTGCAGAACGATAAAGGCGCTCTGGAAAGCTACGACAGGGCGCTTGAGATAGATGAAAATAATCCACAAACGCTGCTTGGCAAAGGCCGTCTCTTGCTGCGAATGAAAAAGTACCAGGAGGCTTTGCAGTGTTTTTCCCGAGCAGCAGAGAATGAAAAGGATAATGCGGATTCTTTGCGCTGCATGGGTGATGCCCGCTTTGCTCTCAAGGAATACAACGAAGCGCTGCAATCATACGAGGCGGCACTGCTGCAAAACTCCAGCGATCTTGGATCATTGCTGGGAAAGGCGGAAACTCTCTATGCCCAGAAGGACTACAACTCCTCAGAGAAGGCATTTTCTCTGGCGCTGAAAATCGACTCCCATGATCTTCGGGCATTGGTTGGCAATGGATATTGCCTTCTGGCGCGCTATGAGTATAGTTATGCTCAGGACAACTTCACCAGCGCTCTGGCCCAGGATCCCAAAAGCGTGACCGCCCTGCTGGGAAAAGGTGAAGCCCTCTACCTCCAGGGAGACAGAGATCAGTCTCTTGGCTACTATGATCAGGCACTAATCATCGAGCCAGACAACATGAAAGCACTGCTGAGCAAGGGCGACATGCTCCAGGAGCAAAATGATCTCTCAGGCGCTTTGCTTGCCTATAGCCGCATCCTATCTTCTGAGCCTGACAATGTGCAGGCGATGCTGGGCAAAGCAGATGCTTTGCGTTTGAGTGGCATCTTTGATAAGGCGCTCCCCCTGTACGAGAGCGCTTTGAAAAGCGACCCGCGAAATATCAGAGCATTGCTGGGCCAGGCCGAGATCCAGTATTCAGAAGCTGACTGCAAATCGGCAAAAGGGCTTTATGATAAGGTCCTGTCACAGGATAAAAACAGTTCGGCTGCTTGGGCAGGACTAGGAAATACGCAGCTTTGCGGCGGGGATTTGGATCTTGCCAGGCAAAGCTATGAGAGGGCTCTATCCATCGACTCGAAGAACACTGCCGCCCTTTTAGGCATGGCTGATGCGCTCTATGAAAAAGAGAGTTACAGTGATGCTCTTCACTACTACGAGCTGGCGGTCTCATTGAGATCCAGCAGCCATGGCTACTGTGGACAGGGCAATGCTCTTGCAGCCCAGAAGGAATACAACATGTCTCTGCCTCTTTTCGACAGATCCCTGAGCCTGGACCCGTCCAATGTTGATGCATTGCAGGGCAAGGGCCTGGCATTGGCAGCCCTCGGCAATGTCTCTGCCGCCATAGAATGCTTCCTGGAGATAGTATCCATGAACCCAGAAGACTCTGTTGCCTGGTGTGATTTGGGAAGCATGCAGGCTTCTGCTGGCCGGTATGACGAAGCGGCAGCGAGCCTGGAAAAAGCATGCTTGGCTGATCCCACTCAGGAGGAGATATGGTACAATCTGGGACAGGTCTACTACTCTCTGGGCCGCTACAGTCAATCGGTTGATGCTCTTCTCAACGCTACTCATCTGAATTCACAGAATGCAGATGCCTGGATGAGACTGGGAATAGCGCAGAACCAGACCGGGCAGTCCGAAGAGGCTTTGCAGAGCTTCAAGACGGCGTCTTTGTTGCAGCCGCAAAATGCCGAGGCAAAATATTACCAGGGTCTGACGTTGGTCGCCCAGGACAATTACCAGGATGCTCTCAGAGTCTTCAGAGATGTTTTGAAGATAGACGAGAACAATTCAATCGCCCTGTATGCCGTCAATCTAACTCAGGCTCGCCTGAACGCTACTGCATAATTTGGTTTGAAACAGGAATATGAAACCGGAATATAAACTGGAAAATGAAACGGGAATAGAAACGAGATGCCGAAACTGGAAACAAAGCAGATCTCTGTTTCTGAGCAGAAAGAGCCGGACCGGAAATCTCTTTAAAGAATGTATAGGTGGTGGGAAAGATCCATAAGATTCTCTTCCGGCCTGGCTGTTTCTCATCTGCTTTCCATCTTCTTTCTTTCATAGCTAGTTTGGCGTTGATAATTATGTTGTGGTGTCATCTCCTCATCGACCGCTTCTATCAATCTGTACTGCCGATTATTTCTGTTTCCTCTCTTGTTCAGCAGGCCATCATGATTCATGCGGGATAGATAGGTTGAGACGGTGGAGAGCTTTATATCATCGGCTATGGTCTCATATTGCTCTCTTAATTCCTGGGTTGTGAACCAGGTATTGGCAAACTCATGTCGAATGAAGCTCTCCAGTCGGTCCATGAGGGTTCCCTTGCTATAATCACGAGAAGACATTGCTGAAGCAATGCTCTCTTTTTTATTCTCAAAGACACCGGAAGCTGACAGAAAGCCAATGATCCTGTCTCTAAGTGCCTCTCCATCCATGTTTTGCGACTCAAACTCATGGGAGGACTTAAGGCCCTTGTCTTCTATCTCTATCCGGATCCTCATTTAAATCCCTCTGTTTTATCTTCCGGATGCCATCTTCAAAGATGGAAGGATTATATGCTGCAAAGAGGAAACCTCATTTCTGCAAGTGCCAAAGCAGGCATCTTCTGTTGCAGCAGCATTTCTGTATTGCCTGGCCCTATTTGGATTCATCTGCAGCGTAAATAGCTTGATTTGACCTCTCATAATACTGCCCTCTTTTTTATCTCGTGCCATCCCATTTTCAGGCCGGTTGTGAAATACAGCAATATACAATTGTCCCCTTGTTCACATCCGGCCACCGACTATTCGTATCGGGTGGTGGCCTTCGCCGTCCCTTTCTAACCCTTCTTGCCGCCCTTTTCAGCAAGAAGGATTCTTTCGGCTAAGGATTACATCGTCTGCGACACAACTGAGCTATTTTGTCGTCCCTTTCCGACAGTGAACAATATGTATGCAGGCGCATTGTCCTATCCGATACGAATTCTCTTTCGCTACCCCTTGTGCCATATGCAGAAAAGTGCATCCGTGTGAAGCATATTTTGCAGGATATCGAAAACGCCCTTCTCGATTTCGATCTCCCCCTTCATTGCTACTCCTCGTGCCATCCCTTACAGTGACGCTATGCTTTCACAAAGGCAAATAAACTTTTGGCATAGCAGCTATTCCAAGTTTTTGCGAGACTAATTGAGCTGATACGTCAGATTTATCTACCTTATACGCTTCCTTTACTGCATTGATATAATGCCAAGGTTCATCCATCCCCTCAGACGAATAACCCCTTTTTAGCCATCCTATCCGATGTATTCAGACAGGTTGTTTTACCATTTTGGCACACTACTTACCTATGTTTTGAGATATATAAACCTTTCTGGTAGTTGGTAGATGTAGTAAATAGCTTAAAACTCATATTAAAGGCTGATTTTTGAAATAGTGGCCTATTAGTACTCAGAATAGTAGTTCACAGAAAATGCCTATGACAGGGTAAATTCATTATAATACATTGTGAAAAGAATTTTCAGGCGAATACTATCATAATAATAGACATCAGTAACACCTGCTCCAATGCGCGGAGGACAGTAATACTGTGAAACCATTTCACAACGTCCTGCGGATACGTAATTGGCCGAGAAAATCCTGAGAGAGTTGTTTGTATTCGCAAAAAATGGGAATTTATGCGCGCGAACCTGCCGCACAACCTATACCGTAATTTTATTAAAAGAAAATCAGAAAATTTATAAATGTTTCATGATGCCTGACGAAGTTCGAAGTATTCCTCTACAAGCCAGTCGCCGACCTCCTTAAGATATCTGCGCTTGCGCTCATCTTCGACGATTAATTGGAAAACCTCAAAAAGATCTTCTTCCATCGGATCATCATTATCTGCGTTCGGCATTTAAACTTATCGAAAGCCCGTCCGATCCTCTTTTATTCGCTCTGCCATATGCCAGGATCGCGGCCACGCAGTAAGGTCCTCTCATCCTTTTTAGCGGCCCGGCATGTATTGGATGATCCCCGCAGATGATGAATAGGGTCTCTTCATCAGCCTTCCTCACGATCTCGCCTAAGCAGAGATCAATAAATAAGGCTGCATCCTTTATTCCCTCCGGGCCCTGGCCCAGATGGACGCTTTTATCTATTCCTATGAAGTAAGAGACAAGAAGCCTGGGCCTCTTTAAAAGTGCCAGGCAGGTCATGCGGCAAGCTTCCCGGTCAAAGTCCTGCGGAGGGATGCGGTCCGATATGCCATAAGCCATGTCGATCAGGCCCTCGTAAACCTCAGCTCCATTTTGCTCCATTATCACCGCGCAGCTTTTTCCGGACAGGGATGCAATCTCCGGCAGGCTTAGAATGGGGGACTCCTTCGCACCCGCCTTATCGAAGATCCCGTGGTGCTGAGGCAATAGGCCGCTCAATATGCTGGCGATGGCCGGAGTGGTGTGATTAGAAACGCAAGTCATGCGCAAGAGCTGCCCATCAGAACATAGATCTCTCATCTTCTTCAGGGTGGGCAAGAGCCAGATCAACAGGTCGTATCCCAGACTGTCGATGATAATGATGGCGACATTTTTGGCTCCTCTGGCGAGGGCAAGATCAATTGGACGGCCGTCCGGATTGGGGAGCTCTAGGCCCAGGATATGCGCTGCGGTAGGCGCAATGTCTATCTGGCTGAACGGCCCGGCGATTTCGTGAGCTGTCATGAGGCGCTTGGTTTTCCCGGACCTATAATAATTCCTTTCTTCTCTACCCTGGCATAGGAAAATTTTTCTTTCCTCTCCGATCCCGCAAGTTAAAATAGGGATGAAGATAAGTCAGGCATAAATCATGAAGGAAAGAATATCTGGGATAGCCAGGATAGCTTCATCGCACCCGCACAGCTGTGCCGTGCTAGCCACTGCTTTGCCCCTCCTGGCTCTGATGATGATCTGGGGGGCACATGCAGCTTCTACAGATATGGATATTGACTACAGCCATAATGTCAAAGGAACCGGAACAGTAATGAGCGATTTCAGTATGGGGTCTGAAGAGAGCACCCAGGCCACAGGGAGGATAAGAGGAAGCGGAGAGGTTATCAACAAATATATTTTTGTCAGCAATAACTCGGATAACATCTCCATAGAAGATCAGTTCCTCTTCACAAAGACGCCCGCCGCTCACGAGATAACCATTCGCGACTATCCCCAGATGACCCAAATGCCTGGAAGCTTTCGCCTGCTGGGAACGAGGTGGGCGGCAAATATTAGCCTCAATAGCAGCGAAAAAGAGGATTAGTTTCGCTCTGCATGGCATAGATTGATGAACACTCATTCCGAATTGCCATAGACATGCCAGAAATCCAGGATACAGCCGGGAAGTTTCGCGCCCTCAGTGAGATGTGCAGGAGTCCGGCCGAGGTCATCAAGAGGAATAAGAATCTACTCGTCGTCTCTCATGTGGATGCAGACGGGCTCACCGCATCGGCCATTGTCTGCACTGCCTTGGAAAGGCGCGGCCTGGAGTTTCAGCCGAAATTTTTCCGCCAGCTTGATGAAAAGGCATTGATTGAGGTTGCCGATTATGGTGCCGACCTGGTCATATTCACGGATCTTGGCAGCGGAATGGTTGCACAGATATGCGATAGCGGCCTTCAGGCGGTCATTGCCGATCATCACAAGCCTGCCGCCTCAGAGGCCCGTCCAATTGCCCACATCAATCCCCATCTGGTGGGCGCTGATGGAGCCACTCAGATCAGCGGGAGCGGTACCTCGCTTCTCCTCGCCCGGGCAATGGCTTCCACTCCGGGCAGCAATGACGACCTGGCGGCTTTAGCGCTCGTTGGGGCGGTGGGGGACTTGCAGGACATGGCGCATAGCCAGCTGGTGGGCATCAACCGTCAGATCCTAGAGATTGGCAGGAATGCCGGTGCGATTTCTTTCTCCCGGGACATCAAGCTCTTCGGCAGACAAACCCGTCCCGTCTACAAGATGCTGGAGTACTCTCAGGACCCGTACCTGCCTGGGCTCTCGGGAAACGAGGACGCCTGCATTGCATTCCTCAAGGAGATCGGCATACGTCTGGGTGGAGAGAGGTGGAGGCGCTGGATAGACCTGTCTCAGGAGGAGAAGGCGAGCGTTGTCACTGCCATCCTGCGCAAGGGCCTGAGAAGCGGAATCTCCAATGTCAAGCTGGAGAGGCTCATTGGCGAGGTCTACATTCTTCTTGGAGAGCAGGAAGGAACTGAGCTGCGTGACGCGAGCGAATACTCGACGCTGCTCAATGCCACAGCTCGTTATGGCCATGCTGACGTCGGGCTGCGGGTTTGCATGGGCGACCGGGATAAAGCCTTCTCCGAGGCGCAGAAGCTGCTGGGCCAGCACCGCCAGAACCTGGTCAACGGACTGAAGCTGGTTTCTGAGAGCGGCATTGTCGCCCTGAAGAGCATCCAGTACTTTGATGCAGGAGACGCTATCATGGACACCATCGTGGGCATAGTGGCCGGCATGAGTTTTCAGATGGGCGATCGCTCCCGGCCTATCCTCGCTTTTGCCAGGACTGCGGAAGGGCAGCTCAAAGTCTCAGCGCGGGGCACTCAGGATTTGGTGCGCTCCGGACTGGACCTGGCCGATGCCCTGTCGCGCTGCGCTCATGCGGTGGGAGGCGTGGGCGGGGGACACAACGTCGCCGCCGGGGCGACCATTCCGCCGCAGGCCAAAGAGGAGTTTCTGGGTCTGATGGACGCGGCGGTAGGCAGTCAGCTATCTCGCTAAGAACCAAATGATTTTGATTGCTCTGGAGCATCCTCAGGCAAATGCCAAACTAATTTTAAAAAATTAGGCCAGGCCCCATATCCTGCAAGGCCTGGCTTCTCAATCACTCCTCGACCGGGCAGCTGCAGCTCGGGCAAGAGCTACAGCCGTCGCCATCCCCTGCGATCTCATCGTCGCAGATCATCTCCATTCTGTCCAGTCCCCACTCCGGCGGCCTCCAGCCGTCCTCGGAGTAGGACGTGGCCTGCCCGAGAATCACCGTGGCGCTGGCCTGGGTTGATGCCCCGCCCGATCCGTCCAGGGCATGGGCTTCCGCCAGGGCGGAGTTCACGAACCTGCCGTCCTGCAAGGCCTGGGCACGGTATTCGATAAACCGGCTCTAGCCCGCCGGTATTGCCCCTGTAACCCAAACCAGATCCGAGCCGACGATCTGGGGCTCGGCTGAGGCATTGAGGAGCCTCAGGCCCGCGGGCAGGCGGTCCCTGACCTGGGCCACGTGGCTCACATTCGCGCGGTTCTGGAGGAGGATGCGATACCAGATGACCCTGCTATCCGCTGAGTCGACTCGCGCCTGCTTATCCATGAACAGACCCGGCTCGCAGCAATTCAGCCAGCCAAACCGGATGACGCTTCATGCCGGACAAACCAGTTGACCAGTAGTTGCCGAAATCAATGTTCGTCGGTCTGGCAACTCCTGAGACCAGAGTTAATGGATAAGTGCCGGGCGTTGCAGGATAGGACTGCGTCCAGCCGCTCTGGGCTACTTCTTCTATGGTGTAGCTGCCTGGAGCAATGTCCGTGAAGGAATAGGCGCCATCGGCATCGGTCTGGGTGCTTGCAATCTCGGTTGCGCCGCTCATGATCTTAATTATCCATCCAGTGAGGCCCGGCTCGCCTATATCCTTAGCGCTGTTGCCGTTTAGATCCTCGAATTTCATGCCGGAGATGGATGAATAGAATCCCGCATCCCAGGAGAGGTCGGAACTGCCCGGAACCACAGTAACCGGACCGGCCAGGTGGGTAACCGGATCGGCGTCGCTATCAAATCAAATGAAGCGTCGATTCCTTCTGAATGTTATAGTCAGCGAGCGTTCGGCCATCTTCCAATTGCTTTCCGGCAAAAATCAGACGCTGCTCGCCCGGTGGAATCCCTTCTTTATCCTGAATCTTCTGTTTGACATTTTCGATGCTGTCGATGGGTTCTACTTCCAGCGTGATGGTCTTGCCCGTCAGCGTCTTAACAAAAATTTGCATTGCCAGTGAATCGTTTATTCCTGCGAATGCCAGAATACAAACCAGCAGTAGACAGACTATCTTTCTATTCATCGTGCATCCTTTCGGAGTTCCTTTCCAAGGAAGAATGCCTTGCCGATGAACCTTCCCACACCGTTATATCCCCGTCCCTCTGGCGAAAAGAGAATTGGCAGAACTTTCTCAATTTCAGGCAGACCGTTAGTTCCCAGACAGGACTCGTCGGCCTTGACGTCCAGAATCTCGCCGATGAACTCGGTATGCAGACCGATTTCAAGGAAGCTATGCAGCCTGCACTCAATAGCTATCGGAAACTCCTTTACCAGCGGCGCATCCACCAGTTCGCTCTTTAGGGGCGTCAGGCCGCTGGCGGCAAATTTGTCCACATCTCTGCCCGAGACCATGCCGAAATAGTCTGCATGCCCTGGCGTAGCTTTCCGACGGCAGGCATACGGAAAATGCCTTGCGGCTCATGATGCAGCCGTAAGTGTAGGTGGCCTTCCTGAGAGAAACGGCAATGCATGGCGGACTGGAGCAGCAGATGCCAACCCACGCAGCAGTCATGACATTGGGCTTTCCTGAAGGATCGTATGTCCCTATCACGCAGACCGGCGTGGGATAGAGAAGGGTCTTATTCCCCAGCGACTTTTTCATCATCATCTCGATAGATTCGTCCCCGCTAAAAAAATCAACAGAAACTATAAATCTTCCTGCGTACTCTAGGTTAATCTATAGCTACATCAGCCATTATGGTGTTTCCGGGTTAGAAGATTTCGGTGGAATAAGACCCGAACAAGCGGAAAGGTGCAGGAGGAATACGGGTATGCTGAGGGAACTGGAAGATCAGAAAGGCAAACAGAGAGAAGAGTCCCTTGCCTTAACGGGTGAAACACGCCAATTGAATGCGCAAGCATGCAAATGGGCTGCCAGGCGAAATGAGCTGAACAGGGCCACCGAAGAGCTGATCAATAAAGCCAAGGAGTTCAAGAAGCTGAGGGATGAGAGCAATAAAAGCGTTGCCCAATCCAAAAGGAAGCGGGACGAGTCCAACGAGATGATCGGCCAGCTCTATGCAAAGATAGACGATATCAGAAAGAAGCAAAACCTCACAAACGAGCGCTCCATTGGAAACATTCACGGCGAGATTGAGCAGCTGGAGTTCCGGCAACAGACGGAGATCCTGAGCCCAGAGAGAGAAAAGCAGCTGGTCAATAAAATCACTGTTCTGCGCGCAGAGTTCAAGAGAAGAAGAGAGCAGCTGGAGAAGAATGAAGAGCTGAGGAAGCTTCTGGATGAAGCGCAATCCTTGAGAGACATGGCGTGCAGCTACCACGATCAGGTAAAGAAGTTCGCAAATATGGCCCAGGAATACCACGATCAGATGATCGCAGCCTTCAAAGAAGCCGATCAGACTCGCGCCGAGGCTGATTCTGCTCAAAAGGAGTACTTGAAGTCCCTGAATGGGTCCCTGTGACGGTTTCCTGTAACCAGTCCCTGTAGCGGTTTTCTGTGACTGCTCTGTGACTCACTGCTCTGTGAATCTTCCTGGATATCACGGATGCCTGCTCACAAACAGGTCTCCGTAGATCTCCTCTTGTTCCAGCCACACCTGCTTTCTCTGAGCCATGAAGAGCAGGGAGACATAGTTGGTAACCCCATCTTCGGTCTTGCTGTTTTTGCTGTTTATGTCCTTGAAGGTGACCGTCTTGCTATCCATGAACATGTCATCCAGGATCGGGCCCAGAGCTTTGATCCGATCCTCGATCCCCTCGTCATGAGAGACATCAAGGGTCTTCTCCTCGGCAACGGGCCACCTCTCCCGCATGGCCTTCCTTCTACCAACCATCTCCGCCTTTTTCAGCTCCGAGATCAGCTCATCCAGAGTTACCGGCCGCTTGGTGTGACGCCGAACAGGCGGACGTGGCAGATTCTCCTCGATCTCCTCTTCCAGATCATCGGTGATCTCCTCGACTTCCGGCTCTGGCTCTTCCTCTCTTTGCGCTTCCATCGAGTCGGACTTCATGCGCAAAAGGATGCTGGCGTAGAGCAGAGTTCTGGCAGGAATGCGCAGGTCTCTCTTCTCCAGAGTATCTATGTACTGCAGGAACTTCTCGGTAGCCTTAGCGATATCGATATCCCAGGGATCAATCTCTCCGCTCTTGGCCAGCTCCACCAGGACCTCGGCGGGCTCACCGAATTCAAACTCAGGGATTTTTTCCGCAATCGAATCGGAGGTGGAACTGGGTTGGGCTTTTTCCTCGGAATCCTGGATAGGTGGATCGTCGCTCATTTTCGCCTCAGCTTGTGCAGATACCGGTTACAGTGGTGATGTTGTTCTCCTGCATGGTCACGCCCAGGGTGTACTTTGACTGCAATATCATTGGTTTTCGCAGTGATACTACTATGAACTGGGCCTGTGAAGAGATCTTCTTGATGAGCTTTGCTACCCGCTCCACATTGGCTCCATCCAGGAACATGTCGATCTCGTCCATGGCATAGAAGGGAGCAGGCCGGTACATCTGAATGGAGAATATGAATGAGAGTGCAGTCAGGCTCTTCTCCCCGCCGGACATGGCCTCAAGACGGTGCAGAGATTTTCCGGCCGGACGTGCCTTGATGGTCATGCCCGCTGCCAGGGGATCCTGGGGGTCTTCCAGGACCAGGTCGCCCTCGCCCTTGGAAAGCTCCTGAAAGATCTGCTTGAAGTTCTTGTTGATCTCGGTGAAGCTGGCCAGGAATGCTTCCCTCTTCAACTGATCGTACTTTTCCAGCTTATCGATGATTGCCTCCCTCTCCTCCGAGAGAGTGGTCCTTCTCTCTGCCAGGAAATCGTATCGCGTCTTGACATGATCATATTCCTGAATAGCCATCATGTTCACCGGCTCGAGATCCCTCATGGCCTGCTCAAGCGCCTTGATCTTCTCGGCAACGGTCTCGCTGTTGGGCGGCTCCTGGGTGGAGTCTACTCCCCGGCTCTCAATCTGAGAGCGAAGCTCGTTTGCCTTTGACAGGATGGCTTCTCTGGCATAGATCGTGGCATTCCTGCGGGCATCAATTCTATCCCGGTCCCGCTCCGCAAGATCAATTTCCCTTTGCAGGGCGAGAGTCTTCTCCAGAAGCTCTCCCCGCGCCCCCTTCAGCCCGTGCAGCTCTCCTTCAATCTCCGCCTCACGCGCCTGGCAGTCGGAGAGCTTTGCAGAAAGCTGCACAATCAGCTCTGCGGCAGCATCCTTTCTGACCAAGGCTTCGGATTTCTGGCCGTCAAGCGATTCTCTTCTTGCCGCCAGCTCCGCCAGCTTCTCTCTGCCGCCCTCCTCTCTGATCCTGTCCTTGAGAATCTCAGAGTCAATTCCATTCAGCCGGTCCTGCAGGCGTTTAATCTCCAGGCCGGCGGCATCTGCTTTCTTGTTTAGCACGGGAATCTCGGAATCCTTAAGCTGTCCTTCCAGTCCCTCGATCTTCTGCTGCACATCGGCCAGCGTCTCCTCCGAGACCCTGATCTCCTTTTCCAGCTGGCCCAGCTGCTCCTTGAAGCCTATCGATTCGCCTTCCATGGCCAGCAAGCGCTCTCTTTTTTCCGAGATCGACTTATCCAGGTGCGGTCGGGAGGATGCGATCTCATCTATCAGGAAGGTCTTCTTGGATATGACCCGATTCAGCTCCTCAACCTCGCGGGAGAGATGGGATATCTGCTCTTCGACTCTGTCAAGCTTATCCAGCCTTGTGCTGCGCTCGGCTTCGGCGCTGGCGATCTTTTCGGACAGCTCCATGAGCCGGGATTTCTCTTCTGCGGCAAACTTCATCTTGGAGCGGTAGTGGCCGCCGGTCATGGCTCCGGACTTTTCCACCAGATCCCCTTCCAGGGTGACCATTCGATACCGGCCCATGAGCGACCGGGCATAAGTGAGGCTCTCCACCACCAGGGTATCCCGGAAGACATACCAGAATGCCGCCTGGAACCTGGAATCAAATTCCACCAGGTTGAGGGCATAATCAACCACTCCGGGATGGTTGGGCCGCATGGGAAGGCTTCCCCGGTCCAGCTTATTCAGAGGCAAGAATGTGGCCCGGCCGATCTGTGACCTCTTCAGATACTCAATGGCGGCAGAGGCATCCTGATCGTCCTCGGAGACTATGCTCTGCAGGCGTGCTCCCGCAGCTACCTCCAGAGCGGCAGAATAGCGTGATGCCACATTGCCCAGCTCTGCGACAGTTCCGTAAAGGCCTTGCAGCATCTGCCTCTTGATAGCGGATCTGATCGCCTCTACCGCCCGGCTGTAGCCGGTTTTATCCTCGGCAGCCCTCATTCGCCCGTCGCTCTTGGCAAACTCTCCCTGCAGTCTCTGTAAATCCCTTTCCGCCTCGGTGATCTCCCTGCGAAGCCGCAGCCGCCCGCTCTCCAGGTCATCCCGGTCCCTTTCCATCTCCATGGCCTTGCGGTTCAGGTCTGCAAGCTCCGCTTTCAGCTTCTCAGTCTCATGATCCAGGCCCGCCAGCTTATCGAGCGCCTCTTTGATGCCTGTAGAAAGCTCCTCTCTCTCCAGGCCGCCTCTTCTCGTGGCATCCAGAAGACGGTCTCGTTCCCGCACCAGGTCTCCGAGCTTCGACTTGGCCCCTTCACGAACCAGCCGGACTCCCTCGAGGTCATCGCGCAAAACGGCGTATTTTGCATCTGCCTGGGAGAGACTTGCCTTTGCAGCTTCCTGCTCTTCTGTCTGATCCTCAAGTTCCCCTCTCAGGCTGGCTCCGCGCAGACCTGCGTCCCTTATCTTTTCGGCAAGCGACGCAAGTTCGGTGGAAAGGTTGCTCATCTGAATGAAGCAGCTTTTCTGCTGCTCGTCTATCTCGGTGGCCGCCTTCTCGGTCATCTCGATGCGAGCATTCTCTCTGGAGATTTCGCCTTTCAGCTCCTCGATCCTGCGTTTGACTGAAATCTGCTCATCTTCTCCCTTGTGCGTGATTTCAGAGCTAATGGCCTCTAGCTTTCCGTCAAACTCTATGAGTTCCGATTTACGGCTCTCCGACCGCTCCAAAAGAGACTGATCTCTGGCATCAAGGGACATGATCTCCTCATCTAGGCCCGCCAGCTCCCCTGTTGCCTCCTTGAGCCTGGCAAGGAGCAGAAAAGCCTCCTGTCTGGATAGCTCCTCCCGGTGCGCCTGGTAAGATTGGGCGCGATCCCTCTCCGCCTTGAGTTTGCCAAGCTGAGCTGATACCTCTTCCAGGATCACATCGACGCGGCCGATGCGCTCTGCCACTACATCCAGCTCTTCCATAGCTTTCTTCTTCTTTTCATCAAACTCGGCCACACCGGCAATCTCATCGATGATCTTGCGCCGTTCCACCGGCGTCATCTCGATGATGTGGGTCACATCGCCCTGCATGACTATGTTGTAGCTCTCCGGAGTTATTCCAGCCTTAGCGAGAAGGTCCAGCAGCTCCGCCTGGCCGCAGGTTTTTCCATTAAAATAATAAGAAGAAGCATATTTTTCGCCCTTGATCTTTATCTTCCTGGAGACCTCAATAGTATCCTGATCCAGTGGAAAGTGGCGGCTGGTATTGTCGAGCTTTACGGTAACCTGGGCAAAATCCGGATTCTTGCCGCTATCGGCCCGGAAGATAAGATCGGGCAGCCTCTCCGCCCGCATGGCTCGCGAGCTGGAAAGGCAGAGCGCAAAGAGCAGAGCATCGACTATATTGGACTTGCCGCTACCGTTTGGCCCGGTAACTGTCACAAAATCGTTCTTCAGAGGAACCCGGATGCTCTTGCCGAATGACTTGAAGTTCTTGAGTTCGACCTCTTTAATATGCAAAGGTTACCTCCGCAAGCAATCGCTTTTCTGTGCATTCTCTCTTCTTTAACTTACGTATGTATTCGAAGATGTATATATTTCTTTCCCATTTGTGTCCTAGCCCAGCTTTCGGGGTGTGACTGCCCCATCCTGTCCGGTGGATGCATTGCTTTTTCCCAGGACCACACTGGAGCCCGTGCTGCTGCCTGAGCCTGAAGTCACTTTGATGTCCGAAGACTGGTAATTATCCTTCTGGGAGGCATCCGTTCTCTTATTCATCAGCTGGTTTATCTGCTGATCAATCTCGGAGATGAGCGAGAAGACTGCTTCCCGAGAGCTGTCAAAGGAATTTTCAGGGGCATGTTTTCCGTCCCTGGCCAGAACCCGGATCCTGTAGTCCCCAGGAGGCAGACCGCCGGTAGACCATCTCCAGCTGTCCGACTCGGACCATCTGCCCATATCCTTGCCGTTGAGCTGGAATTTATAGAAGATCCTGTCACCATCGGGATCCTGAGCCTCTGCCTTCCAGTTTGCCGTCACGCCCTGAACGTCCGGGCTGCTGATGTCTGAGACCAGGGAGCTTATGGCCGGCGGCTGGTTTGAGTCGGGAGCGGCAATTGTCATTGTGGCATCCTTGAAGCCGTCAAATGAATCCTCTGGGGAATGTTTTCCGTCCCTGGCCAGCACCCGGACATGGTACTCTCCGGGAGCCACGGACGAGGTATCCCAGGCCCAGGAATTCGAGGGAGACCATTGTGAAGCGTCTTTGTCATTGACCAGGAACTTGTAGGAGATTTCGTCCCCCTCTGGATCAGCCGATGATGCCGTCCAGGTTATTATGCTCCCTGCCACCTGAGGGCTGGACCGATCGGCTTTCAGGCCGGTTACTTCCGGGATGCTATTGGGCTGAGTCAGAGCGAATTTGTCCTCCATTGAGCTGTCTGAAGCGTCCTTTGAGGCATGCAATCCGTCTTTTGCCTGCACTGTGATTCTGTATTCTCCCGGCTTTTCCGAAGAGGTATCCCAGGCCCAGGAGCCGGAATGGGACCAATCTGTCGCCACTTCATCGTTCTTCAGGAACCTGTAGTAGATCGGATCGTTATCGGGATCATTGGCACTGGCCGTCCAGGTTATGATGCTGCCTTTGCCCTGGGGGCTGGCCCTGTCCGACTCGAGCTGCTGCAAAGCAGGAGCCTGATTGGGGCGACTTATGGTGAAGCTGGCGTTCATTATGCTGTCAAAGGAATCCTGGCCGGCATGGTTGCCATCGATTGCCAGGACGGTGACCTGATAGTCTCCCGCTGGAAGGCCCTGAGTTAGCCAGCTCCAGCTATTGATCTTGGACCATTTTCGCTGCTCTTTGCCGTCGAGGAAGAATTTGTAGAGGATCTTATCGCCTTCTTCGTCTTTAGCCTCAGCCTTCCAGAAGATGGCCGATCCTTGCAGCTGCGGGCTGGGTCTGTCGGCAGTGAGAGCCACCAGGACGGGAGGCAAATTGGAGTTATCAGCTTCTTTGCCATTCGATCCGGCAAGGTCGATCCCGGATTGCAGGATTGCGCGGGAGAGATCGGTCTCGACGGTCGGACTCACTTGGGACGAGGCTGGAGCTGAGGCGACCTGAGAGGCAGAATCTTTGATCACGACCGGCTGGCCGGGCTGATCCGGGCTTTCACTGAGATTCGTTTCCTGCTGCGGGATGATTGCCGGCTCGGCAGCAGCCACTGCTACAGCTTCATTGGTTGCATTTGATTCATTAGCATCAATTGCGGGCGGTGATGATGATGATGACGATAATGGCTCAGAAGTGTCCTCCGGTCCGGTCTCTGAGATAGTGGACTGATCAGGCGTGAGATCCTCCTCCGGAGAAGGGCTTTCTTCCGAGATCTGAATAGTGCTTGCGGTCTGATTGCCATTGATAGTCTGATTATCATTATTTGCGGTGCTTGTATTCGGCAAGCTGTTAGCCGCAGCAGTTGTATCGCTCTTCGCAGTCCCAGGTGTTTCTCCGGAGGGGATGGAAGAGGGGCTGGCAGTCACACTGGCTGCCTTTTCGGGCTGCTGAGCCTTATCTTCAGCCCGCTTCTTTGTGCTGGTTTGACTGCTGCTTGATGAGCTGCTGCCTCCCCCTCCACCACCTCCGCCTCCCATGAGGAATACTTCTGAATCGCCCAGTCCATTGGAAATGGCAGGCGAATTATTTTTCTGATCTTTGATCGCTATGGAATTGGCTGCCATAGAAGCCGCAGCGCTGGCCTGAAGGCTTGCATTGCCTGCATTTCCGGTATTGCTGGAGTTACTGGAATTGTTCTGCGAAAGATCGATCAGATCATTTGCAGGAATCTCTTCATTCTGTGGCGGATACGATTTTATCTGCACTTTTTCTTCTTCAGGGGATGAAGATAGAGCAGTCAATGCTTCTTCCGACGTTGTGGCACTGAGATTTGAGGTGGCATCCTGGAAAGGAAAATGAGGAGCCAGAGTAAAAGCCAGGCCAGCCATTAAGCAGGCCCCAAGCAAGATGATTGCCAGAACAGAACGGGAAGCGGGCTGCACTGAAGCCAATCCTCTCCTGGGCATGAGAAGAAATCTTCTCTTGCGGGGCAGATTCGACCAGCGCCCATAGGTCACCGCCGCCAGGAAAATTGACAGAAGCGAGAGAATTGTAGCCAGGGACGCACTCTCTAATCCTCTGGGTGTGGCGCTCAGAATGAAGCTGAATGATCCGGCAAAGATGGCGGAAAAGACCAGGCAGAGAAGTGCCCGCCTTGCTGCACTGAGGTCTCTCTTGCCGGGAAAAGCGTACAGCGTGGCAAGATATCCGGGGATGAGAAGGACGATGATGAGCGCCAGTGGCGAAAGGATATCCTGCAAGGATGCTGGCGAAAGGTTTGCCAGAGCGAGCGCTACCAGAGGGATAAGAACGGATGCGATCAGATGCCGGGGCGGCGGCCAAGCCAACCTCATATTAGGGTCTTTGCTCGATTACTGATAAAACCTTTTTCCTGCGATTCGACCACAAGGTCAATTCCCACCGGACAGTGATCTGAGCCTGTCACCTCTGAAAGGATGAACGCAGACGAGACTGCGTTCTTCAGTTCTTCGCCAACAAAGAAGTAGTCTATCCTCCAGCCGACATTTCTCTCCCTGGCCCGGCTCTTGAGGTCCCACCAGGAGTAGTTGCCTGCCTGCTCATGGTAGCAGCGAAATGTGTCCACAAAGCCTCCCTGCACCAGCCGGTCCATCCAGGCTCTCTCCTCGGGCAAGAATCCGGAGATCTTCTCGTTGGCCTTTGGCCGGGCCAGATCGATCTCCTTGTGGGCGGTATTCACGTCCCCGCAGACCACAATCCTCCTGCCCTCCGCCTTGAGTCGAGCGATATGCTCCAGGAAGAGGTCGTAGAACTTCAGCTTGTACTCCAGCCGCTGCCGGGAGGCTTTACCATTGGGAAAGTAGACATTAAAGAGCAGGAAGCTGCCATAGTCGGCCACTATCGCCCTGTGCTCGTCATCCAGGCCATCAATTCCCAGGGAATAGTCCACCTTAAGCGGCTCAGTTTTAGAGAAGAGGGCGACACCGTCTCGCCCCTTTCTGTCTCCCGTGCCGAAATAGGAAAAATAGCCCGGCAGGCGCATGAGATCCGCCGGAACCTGATCGGCTGCCACCTTGGTCTCCTGCAGGCAGAGCACATCCGGCTGATCTCTGCTCATCCAGTCCAGAAATCCCTTTTTAACAATGGCCCTCAGGCCGTTTACATTCCAGGACAATAGTCTCATCGTCTCATCATGCGATCTAGGAGATGTTCACCGGGTAAATCTTTTTCTCCGCTACCGTGCCATCCTCCCAGGGGCGGACCAGGATCATGATAACCTCTGTGCTGCCGGGATTCTTGGCTGAGAAGACGAAGGCCTTCTTTCCCGGCACCCCAACCCATCCAGGTTTCGCATTGCCGGGCTGATCGAATGAGGACACCAGGCTCAGATAATCGGTATCAAACTGCGTCCACCATTCAAATCCGGTCGAACCGGAATTGGATTGCAGCTCTATGGTGAAATTCTCTCCATTGGAGACGTTGATTGCCTTTTCGCAGGGGGCGTTGTCGCAGATACTTGCCGCCGAAGCCATGGCCAGAGCAAATATAGCAGATGCCAGAGACGCCAGGAATAGGGTTGCAGTTCTATCCATATTTTGACCTCGATTCATTTCAAATCCGATGTGCAATGGGGGCATTTTACTGCCAGCTGGGGAATGCTCTCTTTGCAGAAGGGACATTCCTTGCTGTTGGGCTCGGGTGGGGCCGGCTTTTTCTTGGCGGCATTGACCTGGCGGATGAGCAGGAAGATGGCCAGGGCCACTATGATGAAGTTGATTATCGAATTGATGAACAGGCCATAATTGATGGTGGGCGCGGCTGCTGCCTGGGCCGCAGCCAGTGTGGCGTAGCTTTTGCCATCAAGGGCCACAAACATATCTGCGAAGTTGATCCCGCCCATGATCATGCCGATGGGCGGCATGATGACATCTTTTACCAGCGAACTGACGATGCCGCCGAAGGCTGCGCCGATAATGATGCCTACCGCCATGTCCAGGACGTTGCCTTTCATGGCGAATTCCTTAAACTCGCTAATGATTCCCATAATCCTCTCCCCAATTCAAGATGTTGAATATGCTTATTATTAGCAGCTCAAATTATATAGTGTTTGTGCGGCGGCAGCAAAGAGCTTAGTAGATAGAAATACATTCTAATCATAATGAAAGAATATTCCAATGGAGACATCACAGTAATCTGGAATCCGGAAAAATGCATCCATGCCAGAGAGTGCATCATGGGCCTGCCCAGGGTCTTCCGCCGGGGGGAAACGCCCTGGATAGACATGCAAGCAGCAAGCTCAGAGGAGATCAAAGCGGTGGTGGATCGCTGTCCTTCCGGCGCTTTGACCTGCAGGAAGGATCAACCGTCTGCCGAGGTAGGTGGCAGCTCTCCTGCTGCAAAAATTACTGTGAAGAAGAACGGCCCCTTGCTGGTGGAGGGTGGCTGCCAACTGAGGGATAGCGAGGGCAAAGTGCTGGCCGAAGAGGGACCCTATGCCCTATGCAGATGCGGCAGCTCTGGCAAGAAGCCATTTTGCGATGGAACTCACATCAAGATAGGATTTGACGATACAAAGGACGAAAAAGCCAAAGACTAAAAAACAACAGACAGAAGCTATCGATATCGATTCAAGATCAGCAATTTGATTCAGACAAAAAAGAAGAAAAAAAGGGTTTCCGCTCTCGCTCTACTTCTTTGCTATGAGCGGAATCGCATCCAGAGCCTTGGGGTTGGCAACTGCAGATGTGTCACCCAGAGCTTCTCCCAGGGCCTTGGCCTTGATCAGCGGCCTTACCGGCTTTCCTGCCTTGTTCCTGGGGATATCGGTGACGAAGATGACATCCGAGGGAATGGCGATGGGACCCAGGGTTTTTCGCACGAAGTTCTTGATATCCTTCTCGAGAGCGGCATCCTTCTTGGCATCAGGCTTGAGGATGGCAAAGACCACAATGCTCTCTCCCTTCACCTTGTCAGGCTTGCCAACGACTGCGGCAACTGCAACTGATGGATGCTTCTCTGCCGATGCCTCGACCTCGGCATTGGAGATCCTGTGGCCTGCTACCTTGAGGACATCATCTCCTCTTCCCAGAGCCCAGATGTATCCGTCTCCATCCACCCGGGCCTTGTCTCCGGAGAAGTACTTGCCTGGAAAAGCCGTCCAGTAGGTTTCGTTGTATGCAGCCGGATCCTGGTAGACCTCTCGCAGCATGGATGGCCAGGGCTGTGTCAGGACGATGTTGCCAGTGCCATCCGCGAGCACAGCTTTGCCGCTGTCGTCCACTACCTCGACATTGTAGCCGGGCAGGGCGAAGCTGGGCGAGCCTGGCTTGAGCGGGGTTATTGGCAGGGGCGCAATGACCTGAGAGCCGGTCTCGCTCTGGAACCAGGTATCCATGATGGGCGCAAACCCGCCGCCCACATGCTGTCTCCACCAGACGAAAGCATCGGGGTTCATGGCTTCACCCACCGATCCCATCAGCCTGACGGTGGAAAGGTCGTACTTCTTGGGCCAGGACGGCCCCTCATTCATGAACATCCTGATGGCAGTGGGGGCAGTGTAAATCACAGAGACTCCGTAGTCCTCGATGATCTTGAACCACCGGCCGAAGTCCGGATAGTCCGGCGATCCCTCGTACATGATGCTCGTCGCGCCCAGGCATAGCGGCCCGTAGGCGATGTAGCTGTGGCCCGTGATCCATCCGATATCAGCGGTCGACCAATAGACATCGGTATCCTTGATATCAAAGACCCAGGAGGTGGTAAATGCCGGGCCGATGCTCATGCCGGAGTGGGTGTGCACAATGCCGCGCGGCTTTCCGCCGGCGCCAGCGGTGTAGAGGATGAAGAGCGGGTCGGCGCTGTCCATGGGCAGGGTTTCGCAGATGCCGGACTGGCCTGCTACAAAGTCATTCCACCAGACATCGCGGCCCTCTTTCATAGCAGTCTCCTGGCCGTTTCTCTTGACGACAACCACCTTCTCGATGCACTTCAGGCCATCGATTGCCTCATCTGCCTGGGGCTTGGTGGCAATGGGCTTGCCACGGCGGTAGGAGCCGTCGCATGTTACCAGAATCTTGGGCTGGCAGTCCTGCAGCCGGTCACGAACCGCAACTGCGGAAAAGCCTGAGAATACTACTACATGAATGGCTCCCAGCTTTGCACAGGCGAGCATCGCCACCGGCAGCTCCGGGATCATGGGCAGGTAGATTCCCACCCTGTCGCCCTTCTTGATTCCCTGGGCCTTGAGAGCATTGGCGAACTTGTTGACCTGCTGGTAAAGCTCATAGTAGGTGATCTTGCGGACATCGCCCACCGGCTCTCCGACAAAGATGTAGGCCAGCTTGTTGCGCCGCCAGGATTTGGCGTGCCTGTCTACGGCATTGTAAGCCACATTTATCTTGCCGCCCATAAACCACTTGGCAAAGGGAGCTTTCCACTGCAATGTCTGCTTGTAGGGCTCGAACCAGTCTGCATAGGTCTTGGCCATCTCGTCCCAGAAGGTGACGTAATTGGCAGAGCACCATGCCCGCAGCTCGCTCTCCGACTTAAGGCCCTTCTTCCTCATCCAGGCCATGACATTGGAGTTATCAACAAGTTCTCGGGGTGGATAATACAGACTTTGCTTTTCGGTCTGAACCGCATTTTCCGATTTTCCATCAGCCATTTTGAATCGCCTTGCAATATTTGCAACTTTAAAGGCATTTGAATACATATTTCACATTTGTTTTCAATTTCAAATTTCATTACGAATTCAAATGCCGTTTAGACAATTGATTATAGTCTTATCAAGAAGATATAAATCTTTCTAGACTTAATTATGATTACATATTTTATTATCATTTTTTTGATACTTCATAGTCTTTATGATTAGATTTATGGCTTGATAATTTGAATCTAATTGTATTTGAAATTAAGAAGCCATAATTGATGCCTAAAATGGAACAGAGAAATGATTCATCAGAAAATGGTGATGATTATTCGGATAAGAGTAATGATAATATATTCAAGATGCCTATCATATTTAGGGAGGATTTGATCATGAAAAAAGGTTTTATACTGGCAATTGCCGTTTTTTTTCTAATTTCAATTGCAAGTTGTAGCCTCGATTCGGGTAATACCGGTCTGTCGCCCATCCCATTTGATCTGAAGGGATATGGTGCCGATAAGGTATCGCCGGATAATCCAGGCGCGGAAGTGCTGACCAACCGCAAGAATGCTCTGTCCAACAATTCGAGCCTGAGCCAGGTTCTCCATGAGGATGTAATGCCTGCCCCCCGGCCTAATATCATAATCATACTGGCCGATAATATGGGATACATGGATCCAGGCTGCTACGGTGGCGGCGATGTATTGGGTGCGCCGACGCCCAGGATGGACCAGATGGCCAAGGAAGGCCTGAAGCTGACCTCCTGCTACTCTGAGACGCAATGCACGCCCACGAGGGCTGCGATGCTGACGGGAAGGCTTCCCATCAGAACGGGGATGACCCTCGCCTCGGCTGCGGGATCCAAAGCGGGCATCTCCCCCAAGGAAGTCACTCTCGCGAAGGTGCTGTCAGAGGCCGGATACGATACGGCGATGTTCGGCAAGTCACACCTGGGGGATGTCAATGAGAGCCTGCCTCAGAATCTGGGATTCGACTATTTCTTCGGGATACTGTATCACCTGAACACCTACAGCCTGAAGGACCGCATCGGCTACGATCCAAGCTGGGAGGCGCCGGATCCATATTACGGAATTGTGACCGCCAAGAAAGGCGAGGACCTCAAACTGGTGGAGCCGCTGAACACCACTGCTCTGGGGCTAGTCGATGAGCAGGTCACAAACAAGGCCGTCGAGTACATCGAGAATCAGACAAACTCAACAAAGCCGTTCTTCATATACTTGGCTTTGGCCCGGACGCATTTCCCCAGCGTTCCCAACTCAAAGTTTGCCGGAAAATCCAGCAAAGGCCCATACGGCGATGGGGTAATGGAGACCGACTATCACATCGGCCAGGTTCTTGATGCCCTCGCCGCCGCCGGTAAGGATAATAATACCGTGGTGGTCTTTACGAGCGATAACGGACCGACCCTCGACCAGTGGCCGGATTCGGGATTCTCGCCCTTCCGGGGAGGAATAGGCACAGCCTATGAAGGCGGAGTGCGCGTTCCCTGCATCTTCCGCTGGCCCGGAGAAATCCAGGCAGCAAGGACCTCCAATGAGATAGTGAGCCTGCTTGATCTGTTCACCACCTTTGCAGCGCTCGGAGGCGGAAAGATACCAACCGACCGGCCCATCGACGGCCTGGACCAGTCTGATTTCCTGCTGGGCAGACAGAACAACTCCAGCCGGGAGTGGGTGGTCTGGTATATGGGTGCGGACAGCGCCGCGGAAACGCTTCCCGCAGCAATGCGCTGGCACCAGTTCAAAGTCCACCAGACTTCTTACGACTCATTCCAGGGGCCGAAGAGCGATTACGGCCAGATTCCGGCAGTCTATAACATTGAGCTGGATCCCCGCGAGGAACATAACATCGCTGGCGAGCACGATTTCGTTATAACTGCTTTCCAGAAGGTCTATCGGGGACTTGTGGCCAGTATGAGGGAATATCCCAATACTCCGTCAAGGGCTTATCCGGTAATAGGAGGAGCGAGCTGAGAGAGAGCTGAAGAGAGTCTAATTATTCTTTTTTTGCATTAATATTTTCCGAAAAGGGAGACATCGTTTTGAATGGTTTTAAATGGGAGACCACTCACCAGCATAAGAGCGAATAAGAGCGAATATTGCAATTAGTAGATCAGACTATGCGCAAAAAGGAGTGTGCACCATGTCTAAGAATCCGACTGATGTTGATAGGAATTTAAATAGCCAAGACGATGATGACTATGATGACGATGATGATGAGCCGCTGTCCTGGCGAGCAGAGACTGCTGAACGCATCAGGTGGGAGATGTTTCTCAGAAATTTCGGTCCAGATGGGGACTTTGACTATCTTGGAGATGAGCCGCTGGATGCAGAAGAGGAAGCAGCATTTGCCCATCGTGAGATGCTCAGGCGGATAGTTAAACACTACAACAAAGACGGCTATCTGGATTATGAATCCATGAGCTATGAAGAAAAGGCATTTGCTCACCTTTTTGAAGAGCTATTTTTAACAATTGACGATTACGACCTATTCGATCTGGATATCGATCATTGGCGGTATCTGCTAAAGATTGATCTGCCTCATTTCCCAGAGCTGATTTCCAGAATCGATGATCATTTAAAAAGCAGCGAATGGCGGGAGATATGCTACTTCGAAGAGGCTCAGGATAATCTGATGAAGCAATTCTGTGAGAATTGGGAGATATTGCGAGAGAATGGCCTTAAGAATCGAGCGAAAAATCCGGATTTTGAATATAAGCCGTGGATGGACCGGTCCTAAATGAGCTATATGAAAACGAGGAGCCTGCAAAAGGGCTGGAAATGAGATATTCGCTTGATTTTCAGGTAATACTTATGAGGATTCCTAAAAGCCTCTGATTTTCCAGGAAAGCAGGCCAGATACGATATCCGTGAGCTTCCTTGCTCTGCAAAATAGTGTTTATCGGAATCCTCCTAATAATAGTTATATCTTAAAAAGAATATACAATAACTTTTTTCTGTAAGTTAAATTAATTATGGCCCAAAAAATGGCCGCAAAATAATTTCGCTAGGTTGAGCTTCTCCGAGATCGCTCTCATCAGGATGCATATCCTTTTTCAAATTATGCCATATCTTAATTTCAGCTTTTTTGCACAAATTCCGCTCTTGAAAAGCAATGCTTTTATTGTGCCGGGGCTTCTCCCATTGAGGTGCGAGTTCAATGGCCCTTTCATAAGCCGCTATGGCCTCATTGTACTTCCCTTGATAGCTTAGAGCATTGCCTTTCAGATTCCAAGACATGGCCGTCTTTGGATCGTGTTCAGTTATCGTATTGCATTCTCGCATGATGGTCAATAATCTTCCCAGGACACTATGAATTCCCATATGATCCCCTCTGTAATTATATGCCGTACGATAGACGACATATATTGACAATAGGACCGTCATTCAACGATATAAACTTGTGGTACACGAAAATTGATAACTGACTTGCGATGCCAATTTGCTTGGCCAAATCATAGTGCAAATTTGTAATCTATGGGAATCTCATTATATATACGAGGTCCAAGAATCGAAGCTAAGAGAAGGACCAAGGCCCCTTATGAAGCCCTGGCCATTTGAGCCCTTCTTTTTGGCGCAAAGACGTGCTCAAGTCACTCATTGCTGCGCGTTGAAATGACAATGGTGTAATTATTGGCCTTAAATTTTGCACAATCAGCAAAAGTCGAAAAGATTCATAGGAGGATATCAATAAGAAGGGCAAGCCGTTCCCTATTCCTAAATGCCGAGGGAGAAGGGCTCAATTGGCCTGGTGGGCCATAACGATCTACAGGTTGCGGAAATGCTCTGCCAGCTCTTTAGGAGTCTTGAGGCGCGTGAATCGGCCTTCTTTAAAGTCATGGAGCCCTTTGATTATGCCTTCTGCAAAGCTATCCTCTTTTGTTTCGGTGTGGTCGGCCTCCTTGGCATCCTCTATGACAACTTCCCTGGTTGCTCCGGCCATGATAGACACCTCTCGCTGTTTGCGTATAAGGATTGTGAAAGGGGGCTTGAAAAAGCGATCTCAAAGACTGAAAATCTATTCCGGATTTATCTTGACGACCTCATCAAGCATTGCCCATGGCATCGATCCAGCAAAACTTTATCACCTTTCTGTGAGATACTCCTCCATATCAGCCTGAATATGTGCGAGCAAAAAGCATGATACCAGAACTCTTGCGCGAAATTGTAGCCAAAGGCGAAAGCCTGAATGTGGAGTTCAAGGGCGAGGAGAAGGCAGCCCTGTCAGATTCGGCACTGGTTGAAGCGGTTATATGCCTTGCCAACCGATCCGGAGTGGAGCCGGGATGGCTCTTGGTCGGCGTGGAAGACGATGGCCGCATCACCGGCTCCAGGCCGCGCCACTCTGGAGAAAAGACCGATACATACCGTGTTTCAGCTCTCATTGCAAATCGCACCCGCCCGTCTCTGGCATGCCGTGTAGAGATCGTCGAGATGGATGGTCTGTCTGTTCTGGTAGTCGAGGTCCCAACATCCCGAACGCCGGTGAGCACTCCGGAAGGCAAGTATCAACGCCGGGCGATAGGAGGCAAGGGAAAGCCTGAGTGCATGCCCTATCTCTTCCCCGAAATGCTGGCCCGCCAGGCAGACCGGGGGATACAGGATTACTCCGCTCTGGTGGTGCCCGATGCTCGCTGGGAGGATCTGGACCCTCTGGAGTTCGAGCGGTTTCGGAGAATGATACGCGAGAGCCGGGGAAGAAGCGATGCCGCCTTGGCTGAGCTTCCCGATCAGGAGATAGCTAAGGCCCTTGGCGCAGTGGAGGCGAACCACGAGGTCTCTGCGGTTAGGGTCCTCGGCCTCTTGCTCTTCGGAAGAGAGGACGCAATCCATCGCTACCTTCCCACTCATGAGGTGGCCTTCCAGGTTCTTTCCGATACCAGGGTTGTAGTCAATGAGTTCTTCAGATGGCCCCTCTTGAGGATAATGGAGGAGCTGTTGTCCCGGCTGCAGGCCAGGAATCAAGAAGAAGAGCTGATGGTGAACATCTTTCGCATCGGAATTCCTGATTACTCAGAGCAGGCTTTTCGTGAAGGTCTGGCCAATGCCCTGATTCACCGCGATTACTCCAGACTGGGGGCTGTGCATGTGCAGTGGCATGAGGACAGGATTGAGATCTCCAATCCGGGCGGCTTTCCGGAAGGCGTCCGGCTGGATAACTTGCTGGTCACACCACCCAGGCCGCGCAATCCCTCTCTTGCGGATGCCTTCAAGAGAGCCGGAATCGTGGAGCGCACTGCCAGAGGCATAGATACAATCTTCTTTGAGCAGCTTCGCAATGGCCGTCCCGCTCCATCTTATGAACGGAGCTCTGAAACAGACGTTATTCTGGTCCTGCCGGGAGGGAAAGCAAACCGGAATTTCGTGCGGCTGGTGGTGGAAGAGAACCAGGCAGGCCGGCCCTTCCGGCTGGATGATTTGCTCTTGCTTAACCAGTTGTGGCTGGAGCGCCACTTGGCGGTTTCGCAAGCTGCTTTAGTCATTCAAAAGCCTATTGCAGAGGCGAGATCAATCCTTGAGCGACTGACAGAGAGCGGAATTGTAGATGCCCGCGGAGAAGGCAAGAATCGCTCATACCAGTTCTCTGCTCACACCTACAAGAGACTGGGCCAGGAAGCTGCATATGTGCGACAGCGAGGCTTTGAGCCGGTTCAAGCAGAGCAGATGGCTCTCCAGTATGTGAAGGCTTACGGGAAGATAACACGCAAGCAGGCAGCAGAGCTATGCAAGATCTCTTCAACACAGTCACGCGATCTTCTCGGTCGGTTGGTGAAAAAAGGCATTCTAGAAATGCATGGCAGCAAGAAAGGAGCCTATTATGCGGATGCGTCCAAAAATATAGATGGGTCAAAATAGGATTTGGAGAAATCCAAAAAAGGACATATTTAGCTAAAATCCACTCTCTTTTGGCTCAGCTATACCGTCTCGATGTGAGGCCTTAATGCGGCTTCCAAGCGGATCATGGCGTCCACCATAGCCGTTTGTATATCATTCCATTTCTCTTTGTCCTCGCGGTATCCTCCTATTTCTAGAGTTTTCATTATCCTGCATGCTTTTTTGTCATCTAAGCGATGCCATTCTAATTCGGAGCCAAAATCAATTTCTATTCTAGCTTTATTTTCATTAATATGATCATATATATTTTTATTTCTTCTTTTATTTCCTCCATCTATATATAACTCGACTTTTGCAGCATGCATAAGAATATCGTACTGATAATATAATCCAGCTTTTCCGGCACTCACACTTACGTAACTGCCTGAGTATGGAGAAATCTTTGCATGCAGATCTGTTTTGGTCGATGCCAATTTAAGAAGAGAATCCCAAAATTCTAAGCGAATTTTGTCGCGCTCAGGAGTATTATCTTTTACTTGTTCCTGATTCTTTCCTACGATCAAAGTCAACAGAGGTGCATGATTTGATTCATCGATTTTAATTGCTTCTAATTTAAACAGATAGAAATATGCGTTTGTAAATTCGTTTAGCCAATTTATTGCTTTTATATGTTCGGGCCTTGGATACGAATTAATCCAAATTGCATTCTTAGCGCCAAAGGATGTCAGGTATGTTATAAGCTTTCCCAGGTGATCATGGTCACTCTGTTCAAGCTGATTTTCAATAACAACGATATCTCCTGAATCTGCCTTGGCAACCATATCTACAGAAAAATCGCCTGCATCCTGTTCAATTTTTATCTCTGACAAGTACACATCGATTTCTTCGTGCTCTAATGCTTCATTCAGAACATCGATGTTATCTTTAAGCCACGGCGTAAAATTTTGTGCTTCATCATCCCAGACTTCGCGAAGTGGCACTCGCTCCAGCTTTCCTATAGTCAATGCAAATCATCCCGTTGAGAACTTACTTAGGGAAATGATAATGCGCCCTAATTTTAAATATTTCGGCTTAATTACTAAAATTTAATAAAAGAAACGCTGAGGGTGAGATTTGAACTCACGAGGTGCGATGCACCACTGGTTTGCTCGTCCCGCCCTCCGGATGGAGAGCAGTACCTCAAGACCAGCGCCGTAGGCCGCTTGGCTACCTCAGCTCAGCGAGCCATCTTTGCATCAATAGCTCTTAAGCCTGACGATTCGATAATCTTAATACCCTTAGCGGCCATTTTCTTTCGATGCTGATTAAAGACGTCTCCATAATCGAGGCCGGACATCTTCAATCTGGCCGGGACATTCTCATCGATGAAGGGAAGATCGCCAATGTAGGACGGGACCTTATGGATGAGAGCGACGACGAGCCCATCGACGGGCGGGGAAAGCTCGCTATCCCCGGTCTCATCAACGGCCACACCCACCTGGCAATGACCCTCCTGCGGGGTTATGCGGACGACATGGAACTCATGCCCTGGCTGCAAGAGAAGATCTGGCCGCTGGAGGCCAAAATCACCGAGGAAGACGTCTTCTGGGGGGTGAAGCTGGGCTGCCTGGAGCTGATTCGCTTCGGCATCACCTGCTATAATGACATGTACTACTTCCCGGACACCACTGCCCAGGCCACAAAAGAGATGGGGCTGCGGGCCTTTCTCTCCGGAGTGGTCTTCGATATGAAGCCGGAGCTTCTGGACCAGGTGGAGCCATTCATCCGCCGCTGGAAGGGCGACGAGCTGATTGTCCCGACCGTGGGGCCGCATGCTGCCTACACCTGTTCGGAGGAGACGCTTCTCAAAGCCAAAGAGATAGCCGACCGGCACGATGCCATGATCCACATTCACCTCTCCGAGACCCGCGAGGAGGTGGACGGATTTCTGCTCAGCAAAGGCAAGAGCCCGGTGGAGTACCTGGACAGCCTGGGCCTGGTTAATGAGCGGCTGGCTGCGGTGCACTGCGTCTGGCTCTCCCCCGAAGACTGCCACCTTTTGGCGGAAAGGGGGGCCAACGTAGTGAGCTGCACAGAGAGCAACCTCAAGCTGACTTCTGGCATTGCTCCTCTGAATACCATGATGCAGGCGGGCATAAACGTCTGCCTGGGAACAGACGGAGCCTCCAGCAACAACAACCTCAGCCTCTTCGAGGAGATGAAGACCACCGCCATTGCCCAGAAGAACGCCTACCATACCCCTGCCGCCTTCTCTGCTGAGCAGATCTGGCACATGGCCACTGAGAATGCCGCAAGGGCTTTCAGGCTTGGCCTCGGCCTGCGCCCCGGAGCCCTTGCAGACCTCGCTCTGATCGACCTGAAGAAACCCTGGTTCTGGCCGCAGAGCAATATCATCTCCCATCTGGTCTACAGCATGTCCGGAGGTGTGGACACAACCATCGTTGCCGGGAAGGTCCTGATGCAGAACGGAGTGATACCGGGCGAAGAGGAGATCCTGGAGAAAGCCCAGGAGCGCTTCCTGCGCCTGACCTCCTGACTTTATTATCTCCGCTTCATCCGCATTCTCTCAAGATTCTTTTTTGCGTTCTGGTGAATTTTAGAGGAGTAAAAAGCATCAAGTAAATTACACGACTCGAAATCATCGCAGCTTGCACATGTGGAAAATCCCTTATCATCGCAACACTTTCTAATAGAGCAGCTTGCGCATCCAATAAAAAGACCAAGATCTGATCGGCATCCAAAGCAGTTTATATCTTCGGCATTCAAGCTTTGTATCCCGAATCGCTCAAGGTTCTCCCTATAGAGAGCTGACCATTCTTTCGCCGTTTTTTGCCTTAGTTGATCATCGTTTTTTAATGTGGCAATATGAACCGGGCACATTTCGCAGTCTGTACCGCAAAATGCAAATGCTGTCGCAGCAGGCATTTCTTAATCCTCCTTTTTATAAAATCTATCAATTGATTCTAGTTCACTCAGATATCGCCTTCTTTCGCAGCAGCCGGTTGTAGGCGATGGCAAATCTGTGCGCCTCGTCTCTGATCTCCTGGACAAAGAGCGATGCCTTTTCATTTTTCTTGATGGCAAGCGGCCCATCCAGTCCCGGAGCGTAGATCTCCTCCTCACCTTTGGCCAGGGAGATGATGGGAATCTTCAGCCTCAGCTCTCGCAGCACCCCCAGAGCGGACGAGAGCTGCCCTTTCCCCCCATCGATGAGGATGAGGTCTGGCATCTCCTGCATCTCCTCCTGGAGCCGGGAGTAGCGGCGCCGCACCACCTCGGCAATGGATGCGAAATCGTCTATTCCATGCACGCTCTTGATCTTGAAGCGGCGGTAGTTGCTCTTGTCCGGTCTGCCTCCCCGGAACTGCACCATCGATCCCACCGAAAAGGTCCCTGCCAGATGGGAGATGTCAAAGCACTCGATTACCTGCGGGAGTTTGGGCAGATGCAGCGCCTCAGCCAGAGCCTGAACCTTCATCCGATCTCCGAAAAAGCCGATATCCAGATTCTTCCTGGCCAGCTCCAAGAGCTGCTTCTTCTCTCCATGTCTCGGAACGGTGACATGCACCTTCCTGCCTTTGAGGTGAGTGAGGAAATCAACCAGTGACTCTTCGAGGGGCTCATCGACTATCAACTCCTCAGGAGGCTCACGCTCCGAGTAGTACTGCACCAGAAACTCCTCCAGGAAATTGTCGCTCTGGGCGAAGACAAACTCCTCTTTTCCTTCCAGAGAGCCCCGGTAGACCTTGAAGAGCATGAGAAAGACGCTCCCGTCCTCCGCCCTGTAGCTGATGACATCCTGGTCGTACTTGCGGCTCTTTTCCACCTGCTGGCGCTCCTCTAGATGCTGCAAAGCCGCAATCTCATCCCGAAGCTGAATCGCCCTCTCAAACTCCTGCCGTTCGGATAGCTCTGCCATCTCCCGTTGCATAGACTCTAAGAGCTCCCTGCTCTTACCAGCCAGGGCAAAAGCGGCTCTCTTCACCCGAGCCTGGTAATCTGCCTGA
>Ga0209098_1000423_pt1 | contig 46796 bp, 38 predicted proteins | sample AD_JPNHW1_MetaG_FD_184429 | JGI IMG/M metagenome (GOLD analysis project Ga0209098, IMG submission 184429) | Active sludge microbial communities of municipal wastewater-treating anaerobic digesters from Japan - AD_JPNHW1_MetaG (SPAdes) (version 2) | ecosystem: Engineered > Bioreactor > Anaerobic...
GAGGGTCAACCACTTACACGGATTTCGGGTAAGTGGTTTTTTCTTATGGGCCAGTTTTGGGCCAGTTTCTGGGGGAAATTCACCGTTTTCGGGTCATAAGTTAATGACGGTCTTAAAATAAAATGGCTGTAGTTGTTCCAGTAATGTGGTTATTCTTTCTTCTTAATAATACTGAACTCTGAAAAATTGAACCCATATCCCAAGTCTTTTCGTGGGAAGAATGTCATCCTGAGGTACAATGTTTTTATTATTTCAGATTTAGTCCAGGTAGTGCCACCATCCAAGGTTTCATATGATATGCTCCCTCTATAGGTAGGGAAATCGAGATCCTCATATTCCGCAATGGGTTGAATATTAAAACCCTCATTTTCAGATGAAAAATGGAATGTACCAAAGTAATTGAACGGGAAATCGGTTTCCTCCCAATTTACTCCGCTATCAATTGTTTTATAAATATGTGATACGCCATCAATATAACCGATATTCTCGTTGTAGAAATAGATGTTTCTGATATCATAATTTGATTCAATTGGTGTTGAGATAGTTTGCCAGGTCTGACCATGATCAGAACTTTTAAAAATCTGATTATTTTCACTTGCCACAAAAGCAATATTATCAACAAAATAAAGGCTACTACTGTAACGCTTTATGTCCAGGTCAAGGAGATTCCAATTAGAGCCTCCGTCAGTAGTTATGGCCACATATTCATCCCTTGAGTTAGGAATGTCTGTCTTATGAATGATTGCAATTCCATTCAGGGGATCGAAAAACTTCAATGACAATATTCGGATGTAATCAGGAAAGTATGTCTTCGTCCAGGTGTCTCCGCCATTTATCGTTTTTAGCAGAACACTTCCTTGGTCGCAATCTGCATCCAGGCAATCACTCATTGCATGACTTGACACAAAGCCCACATTTTCATCAATAAAGTAGACCGAATGCAGATGTAATGTAGTGCCCGAATTCAGTTTTCGCCATGTAGTGCCCGAATCGGTTGTTTTATAAATATCGCCGTTGTATCCGACAACGAAGCCAATGCTCTCGTCAACGAAATACATATCCCTGGGATTGATGTCAAAATCATAAGTTGATTTTAAAATCTCCCATCCCTCCAGTTCAATTGTCAGATCATCTTCAGAATTATCTGGCACTTCTTTGCAGCCACACAGCAGAAATGCTGTCATTGAAGCTATCAGGGCTAATTTGTTCATAGTCAATTTTTTCACATGCAATTAGAAAAAGAATTATGGTAGCGAGTAGATACTTTATGGGTTTCATTGTTGGTCGGTCTCTTGATCAAGTGTCAATTTTATCCCAATTGTCCTTGATGAGATATATCATTAATACGAGAATGGACGCCAATTCGCTGCAGACAGTATCCATTTTTTAAACCGAAATGTAAGTTTTCCTATTCTGGTTAGCTCAGACCTTCGATCTTCGTACGACCCTCACCAGACTCCATCCAACCTGAAGATCTGGTCTCCGGGATCAGTTTTTATACTTTCCCCTGACCTGAGAGGGGGAGGTTGGCGATGGTTTGAAGCCAGGTCCGGATATTAGCCTGGATTAAGACATTGCTCTGAATGGCTGCCGGTTATTTTTGTGCCTTATAGTCTTCATATCCACTGCGTTCAAAAATCTCATTTGGATTCATATCCATGAGATCCAGGGTATTTGTGGCAGGATTTCTTTCCTTAAAAAGCCTGACAATATTAAATCCGATATTATAACCGCTCCCAAATGGTATTTTATCCGTTCCAAACATTACTCCGTTAATTCTGTCATGTCCCTTCCCGAAGATTTCATTTTTAATAAGTTCCCAGACTTCGGTTTCCTGCTCTCTGGTTAAAAAATTTGTGAGGGGATTTGAAACAGTTTTATATTGTTCTGATGCAAACAGATCTGCCCGACCTTCAAATACGAGGTACTCGATAAGGCTGAAGTCTGCTGATATCCAATTTCTTGAACACCAGGTGCTATGATGATACTCATGTGCTATACAATAGGGTAAGAAATCTGTCCAGTTTTGAAAGGTGGGATCAATTGAAAGAATGATTTTGCCACTTCCAAGAGTGATTCCGCTTATTGGCAGCTTAATCTTTTCAAGCGCTGGCCGGTTCAGTGAGCTTGCAGGCAGGATAATAATTTTAGTGTCTGGTCCGGGAAGTTCTTTTGTAATTTTGGTGAAGGATTCCTGTATAATCGTTAATAAATCAGACGATTTAAGTAATTGTATTTCGTTTCTTAAATAATCATTTGTTTCATAAGGTACTTTAATGGTATTGAAGAGGAAGGCTGCTTCGGCATCATCAAGAATTTCATCCCGGATTGGTTTATAAATGTATTTATCTGAAGATTTGACAATATTCCCGTTAAACTTACCGGAGTGTGACAAGTAGTTGTCAATCAGATCAAATGTTGTCAGGACTTCTATCCTTTGGTTATTTATGGTGAATGCAGCCCTTTCAAAATCAGGAACTTTGTTCGTGCAACCAATTACCGCAAGGCCAACCAGGGTGAGGCTGAGAAAAGGACGATAAATTTTCATTTTGTCAATTCAGAAAGCCAATTATCTTAATTCAAGTTACATAAGCGAAAAGTCGAAATCAAATATATCAAAATCATCCTTGAGCACCAATATGATTGTCGCACAGAAGGAAACTAACTCAGAGAAAATTTTACCAGGTTGTCAGAAAGAATAATTCATCCGGGTCTTTGAAAGAAACCAGTCAGTTTAATATCGGTCAGGTTAGTTGATTATTCCTCGTTTGTATTTATTTTTTGTTTCGCACGTTCTTCCAATTGGCTTATGTAAGTTTCCAGGTATTCGTCAATATGAACCCTTTTTTGGTTTTCGTAAATGTCGACGAACTGGCTGAACTGGAAGTAGCCATATTTTTCGGGTTGAGGTCCTAACTCCCAGTAGTGCTCGTTAAACCATGCAATACAGTCCTCAGTTCACTGAGGGACAGGGTCGGGCACTTTGGCCAGAAATGCTTTGGCAAATTTGTAGCACTTTTCAAGCTCGTCCGCTTTCCCCACACTGTTCCAATAATTCATGGCAATCATGTTGACATCGTATTCTTCGCGGTACATGGCTTCAGGGTCTGATAACGAATAGGCAGCCACCAGCCCGTGCCCCAACTCATGAGCGATATAGAATCCGTTAAAAAAAACGGCAAAGAACAGTCTGGCATCTTCTTCATTGTCCGAGTATGTATTAAAAAAAGCCTTGTGATCATCCGTCAGTTCATGGTAAAGTGATGTAACCACATTCTTACTCTTTGGGGCATAATAAACCATAGCGGGAGTGGTATACACAATAAATCCGACATTAAAGTCCGGCTCAGGCCGTATCCGGTTAACCCGGTTATTAAAATCAGCCACCATGGGGGCTGCGTCCCGGGTTAGGGATGCGGAATCGCTGTACAGCCTGAACAGTCCGTCCGTTGCCGGTGAAACACTCTGTGCATTAGAGTATAAAAAGCACGTTACTGTGAGAAGTGAAAAGAGAATTGCCGATTTCATGTTCCTATTATTTTGTATTTAGTTCAGAACCACGATATTCTTGCCACCAGCGGTCTTGAGTGTGCTTTAATAATTGCCAGGCCGTTTCATGTCCACCGGCTCAAAAGATTGATGGGCTTCAATGCCGGAAGACCCGGTTATATCTTCACATACATTTGGTTTTTGCCCATGTCCTAAACATAACAACTAAAAGATGTTTATGTTTTTCAAAGACAGTGAATACTTTAATTTCCCCGGAAGTATCAGTGATTATCTGCAGCAATCCGGAAGTCTCGAACTATTAGAACATATTGCAGCAAAGAAATTACTGCTTTACCTTAGCGTCTTGATTTAAGGAAATCCGATTATTGGGGAAACAGCTGCTAAGCTGGTATAAACCCTGAAAGGATCACCAAAACCATATAATTTGCAGATCGGACAAATGGATACCTCTGACAGGCAGTGGAGATTAATCTTCAAAACAGGCGCAATAGCCTCAATTATTGTATTATGCGGGATTGTTACCGACATGATAGTCGGCTCCGTAACTGGCGGCAATGTGGCTGAATTGCCTCAGACATCCGTTGAGCGGTTCAATCAGTTCAATGAAAACCGGCTCCTGGGATTATATAACCTTGACCTGCTCAATATCATAAATCAGATTATTTTAATTCCTGTCATAATCGCTCTGTACGGAGCTCACCGGAATACAAACAGCTCCTTTGCCCTGCTTTCCATGGTGCTGTTCCTGGTAGGGACAACGATTTTTGTAACCGGCAACACGGCGTTGACAATGCTGGATTTAAGCCGGAAATACTTTGCGGCAGGTTCAGATGAACAGAGACTGTTACTGGCAGCGGCAGGAGAAGCGATGCTGACAAAGGGTTCACATGGAAGCCTGGGTGTCTTCATCGGATTTGCATTGCCGACATTTGCGAACATGCTTATGTCATTCGTTATGCTGAGCGGAAAAATCTTCAGCCGTCTGTCCTCTTATTTCGGAATAATTGGAAACTCACTGATGATCATCTACCTTGTCCTGGTGACATTTATCCCGAAGGTTGAAGCCATGGCTATTGCATTTGCCATGCCCGCCGGACTTATGGTTATGGCATGGATGATACTGTTTACAATAAAACTGTTCAGGTTAAGCAAAGTCGGTGAAGCCAATTAACTATGCCATCATTCAGGCATATAGCAGAATTCTTAAATTACTGATTATGAATATTGAAAGCCTGAGAGAATACTGTATTTCAAAAAAGGATGTCACCGAAAGCTTCCCTTTTGGCGATGATACGCTGGTTTTCAAAACACAGGGAAGGATTTTTGCCCTGGCAAATCTCGAAGGAGACCTCAGTGTAAATCTCAAGTGTGACCCGGGACTGGCGATTGAGCTAAGGGAAAGATATTCATCCGTTATGCCGGGCTATCATATGAACAAAAAACACTGGAACACTGTACGCATTGATGGATCAGTTCCTGACAGGGAAGTGTTTTCATGGGTTGACAACTCATATGATCTCGTGTCAAAAAAGAAGTGACCTGACCTAAGGTGCATGCGCCGGTGGGTTTAACCACTCTCCGCCGGAGCTGTCAGACCACCTTCGGCATGAATGCAGGGGAATATACCGCTTTATGTAAGGTTTTTAAAGCTGTGGCATCCAGAGAGTTGCAGTATCATAATTCGATTGAATCATTGCTTGCAGCAGGTGATGGCTGCAGTACCGGTTACCAGGTAAACGTCTGAATTTCACTTACCAGGCTGAAAGGATAACAGTCAACTTCTGTTTTCTGTTTTAAACCTGAGGATCTGTCTCAGACGGTCAGGCAGTTCTTCCGGCCTGTCAGCAATCTGATCCGGGAAAAGGGAGGCAAGGAGTTCCCTCCGGTTCAGTCCCCACGAAACGGCAATGACAGGAATGCCGGCTGCCCGGCATGCCTCGATGTCACGGGTTTCATCGCCTGCATAAACTATTCTTCCCGCCGGGAGTTGCTCCCTGATGATCATTTTCCTTATGACCCTGTCCTTCCCGAGGAAACTTCTGCCGCTGTAAATGAAATCAAACAGGGCCGTCAGATTGTTGATTTCCAGAAATCTCCTGACATTCTCTACAGAGTTGGAGGTGAGTATACCCATCCCAAACCCGGCGTCACGGATCTCATGAAGAGCCTTTTCCATATTATCGAAAAGCTTCATCTCCGGCACGTGCCTGTTCAGCTCCTTCCTGATCCTCAGGGTCAGTGTCAGCAGCTTCAGCTTCGAGATCCCGTAGGCTTCAAGCAGTTCCTGGGGCTTTTTCGTCCGGAACAGTTCCCTCTCCCCTTCGCCGACAGGCTGACAGTTATACTCCGGAGCAATCCGGTTATACACATTCAATCCCAATTCGAGGGTATCAGCGATGGTGCCGTCAAAATCGAAAACAATATAATCCTTGTCCTGCATTCAGGCCAAAGATACTGATTATTCGAAGGAGAGCCTAGACACACCTGCCTCACCTGTGCCGAACCACAGTGTGCCGTCCGGTTCCACAGCTATTGAGGTGACTCCGTTACTGGCCAGGCCGTTATCCCCGGTGTAGCAGGTCCAGTTAATGCCGTCAAATGAAGAGACACCGTCATCAGTTGCGAACCACCTCCTGCCGTTCTTATCCACTTCTGCTGCAATGGCGCCGTAGCTGCAAAGTCCGTCATGTTTGCTGAAGACTCTCCAGCCGGTGCCACTGTAACGAAGCACACCGAAAACGGTGGCAACCCATATATTGCCATCCTGATCTGCAGCGATGTCATTGATGATGTGTTTCATGGGGTCTGCGGGCCTGTGAAAATTCTCCCAGGAAGTGCCGTCAAATCTGGATATATCTCCCGAGACCGAACCAAACCACATATTCCCGTCGCGATCCTCTGCCATGGCCGTAATTGTATCACTTACGAGGCCGTCACCATCAGTGAATGTGACCCATTGTTCTCCGTCATATCTAACCACGCCGCCGCGGGTACCAAACCACACATTGCCGTCAGAGTCAGTTGCCACAGCCAGTGCGTCATTACCCGGGAAGCCGTTGGATTCATTATAGCTGGTCCAGTTGACCCCGTCGAATCTGATTGCTCCTGACCCAAGGGTACCGATCCACTTGTTATTGTCCTTGTCAACCGCAATATCGAAGATGTATCCGCAGACAAATTCCTCAGGAACGGAATAGGTGGTCCAGGACCTGTTGTTGTAGCATGATATGCTTCTTATCATGCAGCCAAACCACTTGTTGCCCCTGGAATCAACGGTTATTGCCGTTATCCAATTATTTGCCAGGCCATCTTCTGCGGAGAAGGTTGTCCATCTTCCTTCTGCAGGGCTCTTGCTGCACTGAACCATAACTGTCATGATTACAATGCAGATGAGCATATGTGCACTTCGTTTTACAGGTTGTTTTTGATTTTTTGAATTAACCATTATTGAAATTACTTTATGTACAATTGGCTAAAGTGGGCCTTATTACTGATAAAATCAAGGAAGAAGCGGCCGATGTGCCATAGAACATAAAGTTGATCACCTGATAACCCTGACCCTTTTCTCGCCCCGGTAGCTTCTGAGGTTGCCTTCCTGTTTCAGGTATCTGATCAGCGCCTCGGCGGTGGTAAAGAAGAGCGACTGGCCCGGATCAGCGTGCTCGTACCTGTATACCTGGGTCATGTAGCTGTTCATGGCCACGGTGTATACCTGGTTCATATCCAGTGGTTTGCCGTCATTGGTGAGTATTTTTATCTCTTCCGGGTCACCCTGGTCATTGACCCTTGTCCCGGTGGTGATACCCGAGGTGTAGACGGGTGATTTTTCGTCTACAGGCCATGCGGCACGCAGAAGGGAAAAGATCTCACTGCCGGTGAGCTTTGTAACCACCAGTTCATTGCCGAAAGGATCAAGCTGGTATACATTTTTGATTGTAACCGGGCCTTTGGGAAGCTGGTCAATACGCACGCCCCCCGGGTTCATCAGTGCGATGTCAGCCCCGGCGGCTGCACGCTGGGCATCAGCCATCAGGTAGCCCAGCTCCTCATATGACGAGAAGTCGTCAGTGGCTGTTGCTATCACCTGGTTGAGAACCGGGTTATCATTGTACCTGTCAACCATGGAACGGATCTCAGGCTTTTCCTTTTTCGAGTTCCTGATGTCAATCAATTGCATGCTCCTGGTGATCCGGCCGTCTGTGTTAACGGTCAGTCTGATCAGGGTGCCGTATTTCAGCTTGTTCTCAGCCTGTGTAATCAGGATACCGTTATGGATCTGTTCCCTGTCAACCCTGGTATGTGAGTGTCCTCCAATGATAAGATCAATCCCTGCCGGCATTGTTTCAGCCAGTTTCACATCCTCCTCAAACCCGATATGGGTAAGGGCGATGAAAACATCGCTGCTGTCTTTAAGCCAGAGGTATTCGAGGGCAGTCTCGCAGGGTGAGCGGAACACAAAATCCCTGACATTGTCGGGATGGCTGTCCGGAATCCCGTTCTGCCCGAGTTGCAGGAGCCCGAGGAATGCCACCTTCAGCCCATTGGGAAGGGTGAAGATTTTGTAAGGGCTGATTTTCAGGGAATGCCGGCCTCCGCCGGATACATTGGCGCAGATAAAACCGAAATTAGCCTTAAGGATCAGGTTGCTGAATCCTTCGGGGCCGGTATCAAACTCGTGGTTTCCCACTGCACTGAGGTTGAAACCGACGGCATTCATCAGGTCAATCATCGGAAGGCCTTTCTCCGGGAACTGGTCGTTGATGGGGTTGCCGGTCTGGTTATCGCCTGCGGCGATGAGAAGCAGATTTGGATAAACACTCCTGAGGCTGTCAACGATCCACGCCAGCTTCGGGAAATTGTCGATTGCAGCATGCATGTCATTGACGGAGAAGATTACCGCCTGGCGGTCATCCGGAGCAACAGTACCGGCCGGTGCTGCAACGGTGGTGCTGCCCTGTTTTTTCATGTCAGGGGAGGTGGCGGCGTGCCTTGTGCTGCTGCACGCGAAGAGGAGCCCGGCGGCCAGGATGACAACGAGCAGCCTGATCAGCCTGGTTCTCTTTTTGCGTCCTGACAGAATGAACAGGGCATTACCGTCTGTAAGTGCCCCGTCAGGCGCGACAATATTGCCGTACCGGTCCTCTGCAACAGGAAGCCTTTCAGGCACCTTCCGTCCTTCATGTTTGTAAAAACCCGCAATTGCATCTCTTACCCTGGCTCCGTTATGAAGGTCAAGCAGGGTATCATTCACTGTAATTTTCATCCGTCAGGCGTTTAGGTGCGATATGACGGATCAAAATACAAAAATATTCTGATTAGGATTTGTCAATTTTTTCTGAATGGCCTGGTGAAAACAGTCAGAAATGTGAAGAGTTCAAGGCGTCCGGCAATCATCAGCAGAGTCATAATCGTCTTGGCAAAAGGATTGAAGTGGGCGAAGTTGCCCATGTTTCCCGAATGGCCCAGCCCCGGGCCGATATTCGCCATTGAGGTCGCAACAGCCCCGGCTGATTCCAGGATGGATACGCCGGATAACTGCAAAAGCAATACACCGGCAATATATATTACAAAGTAAAGTGAGATGAATACCATTGTTTGGTTCACCACCCCTTCGGGCACGCCCTGTCCGTTCAGTTTGACAGGGACGACAGCGCTGGGGTGATGAAGCCTGATGAATGAGTTTCCCAGGTTTTTAAAGAATATAAGGTGCCTGGCAATCTTGATCCCGCCTGTTGTTGAGCCGGTAGAACCTCCTGAAAACATAAGCAGGAAGAGGAGGAACCAGCCAAGCGGAGGGAATGTCATGTAGTCAGCGGTTGCAAACCCCGAGCATGAGATCTGTGAGATCACCTGGAAAAATGAATGTCTGAATGAAAGGGCAAAGTTTCTGTCTGTGCCGGTATAGAGTATGATTGTCAATACGGTTACGCCAGCCGTTACGGTGAAGAGGTAAGCCCACAGTTCATCATTTGACCTAACCCTCTTTAAGTTGCCCTTGAGCAGATGGTAGAAGACAACATAACTTACTGCGGAAAGCAACATGAATATTGCGATAACATACTGAATATATGGTGAATACTCTGCCACGCTGGTATTACGGGTAGAAAAACCTCCGGTTGCAACGGTGCTGAAAGAATTGCAGAGGCTGTTGAACAGGTCCATCCCCCCGAGCAGCAGGAAGATCGTTTCCAGAGCAGTGATCCCGAGATAAATGTACAGGATCCTGTAAACCACCCCCTTGGCCTTCGGATGTATCTTTTCCTTCAATGATGATTCGAGGCTGAAGAGCTGATAGCCGGTCATTTTCAGAGATGGAAGAACGAGGATCACCAGCACTATAATCCCGATCCCGCCGATCCAGTGGGTCATGCTTCTCCAGAAAAGTATCGAGTGGGGAAGTGCCTCGACATCTGTCAGTATCGAAGCACCTGTTGTGGTCAGCCCGGAGGCAGACTCAAAAAGTGCATCGACGAAGGAGGGAATTGTTTTTCCGATGAGGTAGGGGAGTGCGCCTGCGAAAGAGATCACAAGCCAGGCGGATGTGACTATCAGGTAGGTTTCCCTGTTGTTGATCTGGCCTTGATCCGGTCGCCTGCCCAGAAACCAAAGCGCTCCTCCCAGGATAATGCATATGCCGGCTGAAATAACAAACGGCCATACAGGCTCGCTGTAAATCAAAGAAACAGGAAGGCAGAAAATGACGGCGGCTGCTTCGATAAGCAGGATAGTGCCCAGCACCCTGGCAATATGAACCGGATTTATAAGCATCCATAGATTACATTACAAACGCGGCCCAAAGTTGAGTCCATAATCATAAGAATAAAATCAAGAATGAGTCAGGGCCTGTAAAGATTTTATAAAGAGAAGTACTTTCCGGGATGCCATACCTGGCTGTTTTATGATCACAGGCTACCGGCCGGCGATTCAGCTCCCAAACCTGTAACCAATGCCTGATTCGGTTATCAGAAGGACGGGGTTTGAAGGGTTTTCTTCTATTTTCTTCCGGAGCTGGGCAATGAAGACTCTCAGATACTGTGTCTGTTCCAGGTACCCGTAACCCCAGATCTCCTTCAGGATAAACCGGTGGGTAAGTACCCTTCCGGTGTTTTTGGCCAGGAGTGTAAGCAGGGAATATTCCGTGGAAGTAAGCTTTATGATTTCCCCGCTTTTGCGAACCACGTGGTTGAGCATGTCAATTGTCAGCGATCCGAATTCCATCAGCGGCGTATCCTTTTTTTCTTCGCTCAGCCTGATTGCAGCTCTTATCCTGGCTACAAGCTCCCCGCCCCGGAAAGGCTTCGTAAGGTAATCATTAGCCCCCCGGTCAAGCGCCTTGATGATATCATCCTCAGAGTTTCTCACTGACAGTATGATGACGGGCTTTGTATACCATTCCCTTAATGTCTCCAGGAGTTTCATCCCGTCCATGTCAGGCAATCCCAGGTCAAGGATAACCAGCGCAGGACTGTGGGTTGCTGCTGCCACCAGGCCTTCCTTACCGGTAGTTGCAAAGACGGTGTTGAACCCGTATGTTGAGAGTGAGATCTCAAGCAGTCTTCTGATCTGTACCTCATCATCAATGATCAGTATGGTCCTGTTATCATTCATTCTGCAAGATTAAGCTGGTTTATGTCCGGGATTTCGGACGGAATTGTCACAGTGAAGATGGCTCCTCCTTCCCTGATGTTCGAAACGGAAACAGTACCCCTGTGTGCATCCACAAGTCCCCTTACAATTGACAGCCCCAGGCCAAGACCGCCTGCCGGCGATCCTTCAACGCGGAAGAATTTGTCGAAGAGCCGCGGGAGTGAAGCAGGAGGGAAGCCCGGTCCGCTGTCCGATACCCTGATAACTAGTCCCTTATTCTCGTATGAAGCCTCCGTTTTTATGGCCGAGCCCGGGGGGGAGTGCTGTGTCGCGTTGAGCAATAGGTTATTAAGAATGAGCTCCACGAGACTGAAGTCAATCCTGACCAGTGGCATATCTTCCGGTATTGACATGATCACGTGAAACTGCGCAAGCTCCTGTTTCAGGCTCAGGGTGACCCTTTGAAACAGGTCTGTCACATCGTGCCAGTCAAGCCGGAGGGAAATCCTTCCGCTCTCAATACGTGACATGTTAAGCAGGTTTTCGGTCATATGATTCAGCCGGGCTGATGCCTTGAGGATTTCGCCATACAGTTCCTTCCTGTTTTCTTCCGAAGCCTCTGAGGACATCAGGGTATCAGAGGCCCCCATAATAGCCGCAATTGGTATTCTGAACTCATGTGAAACCAGGTTAAACAGAGTGCCATAGAACCTGTCTGATTCATCCAGAACCCTTGCCCTTGTAGCCATCTCACCCAGGAACTCACGTTCGATGGCGCCTGCAATGTGTGAGCAGCAGGTATCCCAGAAGGCGTCCTTGTTCCTGTACCGTTCTTCAGCGATCCTGCATACGGCAACACCGGGATTTATCATTGCCCCGGTCAGGGGAAAGTATGTAAACGGTTCATGCGGCCTGTTTCCTGTAAACCTTCCCGCTTTCCTCTGGTTGGCAAACACCCATTTGACCAGGTCATGATCAGGCTGGTCATCATCCTCGCCGGACTCAGCGGCAGGCTGGCAGACCAGGTTATTGTTCCCGTCCTGAATGATGAACCGGGCTCCGGCCCCTGAATTTGTCCTGAAATGTTCCTCAGCCACCCTGATGACTTCATCGGTACCGCGCGCTCCTGACAGTCCGGCCGTCAGGCGGAACAGGGCATTTGTCTGATTCTCCCTGTCGCGGACAGCCCTCTCCTGTCTCCTGATCCTGTTGGTGAGTATCCCGTTGAGCAGAGCGATGATGAAGAACGAGACAAACATCAACCTGTCTTCAGTGTTGGCAATGTGAAAAGTATGAAATGGAGGGATGAAGAAGTAATTCCATGAAACGGCGCTCATGGTTGAAGCGAGCAGGACGGGCCCTATCCCGAGGAAAACAGCCAGAATGGCTACCACAAAAAGGAGTATAAATGATACGATGTGATAGCTCTGCGGAGAGGACAGTGGCAGGCATACAAGTGTTGTGAGACCAATTATCAGTATCACAAGCAGATAGTGAAAAATGTGTTTCACTGTGCCTGAGAGCCGGCCCGTCAGAATGCCATTCATGCGGTTCTTGTTTTCAATGCAAATTTAAGTTGTGAAAGGGTATAATGATTTCTTACTGTGCGGCTAATTTGGCGACTGTTTCATAAAGACTTTATCAATAATCAGGCTGATAGTGAAAAGAATTTATAAAGGAGACCGGCAGGCGGCCGACATAAGCTGAAGGCGCTAAAAATCAGTGATTTAATAACAGATACAGCATGCTTTGCCGCGAAAATGGCCCGGAAAATTGTAACCCTGAAGCCTTTATGGCCGTTTAACATTTTGCATTACACACCGGCGAGGGTATGTAGTCAGATGGTTCATGAAGAAATGGATCCTATATAGTATTTCCGTATTGTTGTCGTTGAATGCCTGGGGGCAGAGCTGCTCAATTCTATCAAAGGCCAACAACATAACCCCGGATAAACTTTGTTCACCGGTGACCGCCACCTGGACCGTAAGCTATACGGGTGTTGATGACGGAGGGGCACCGGTGACAATTAGGTTTGACTGGAACAATGGCAATATTGAAACCCTGTCTGCCACTGAAACTTCCCCGGGTGTGTTTGAAGCAACTTCAATAAACACCTATACCTCAGCAGGAAGTATCTGCAACTACCACCCGCAGGCCACACTGGTGGTTGACGGGGTACTGTGCACCTCATCATCCCAGGAACAGATAGTGACAGTATGGGATGATGATGATCACAATGGAGGCCATATGCATATCAATCCGCTGGTCTACCCGATCTGTTTCGGCAACAGCGCCAACGTCCGTTTCCAGGACCTTACGCAGTTTAACTGTGTGCCTCCGCAGGAAAGGGATAATCCCAACGTCAGCACCAGGTGGATACAGTGGGTCTATGGTACAGACATCACAATGACCGGTATTCCGGTTACTGTTGACGGTCACAGCAGGACATTTCCCTACGTTGACAATGTTATCACACTTACCGGCCCGGTGACCGGTTCCGGGGTATGGTCCGATGTCCTTTTTGTGGCAAATGACAAGCTTATAGGCCAGTATTTTGAGGTTACCCTTCGCAACTGGAACTACTGTAATCCATATGATGACCCCGCTATCCCCGGCGGTCCTCATGACCGTGTCAACGGTGACCATCCGCCGGTAGTCACCACCGCAAGGATATTGATTGTACCCTACCCTGATGCGACCATCATGCCGGTTGACCCGATGTGCGCAAATGCCTCACCGGTAGCCCTGACGGGGCATGATCCGGGAGGCACATGGACCGGAAGCGGGGTGAGCGGCAACATATTTGATCCCTCACTTGCCGGGCCCGGCAGCCACACCATAAGGCATGAGATTGTAAATGCCGACGGATGCCGGGATGATGATCAGACAACAATTACCGTTTACCCCGTTCCCGATGCCACGATAATCACGGCCGGGATCGCCTGTTCAACCGACCCGGTTATTGTACTTCAGGCAAATGACCCGGGGGGCGTATGGTCCGGCACCGGTGTCTCGGGAAATCTTTTCTATCCGGCGGTGGCCGGATCGGGAAACCACCTGATAACTTACTCCATCACCGATGCCAACGGCTGTACTGATACTGATTCAGCGATCCTCACCGTTGCAACGCCTGACGCTACCATCACCCCGCTGGATACCCTCTGCGAAGACAGTCCGTCAGTCCTGCTGACGGCACATGACCTGGGAGGGGTCTGGTCAGGGCCGGGGGTAGTGGGCAACAGGTTTGTGCCTGCTCTCGCCGGCACAGGGAACCATATTATCAAATATGAAATCCTGAACACTGACTGCGCTGCGGTTGACACGGCCGTGGTAACAGTCATGGCGCTGCCTTCAATAATAATTGATGATCCGGGGACCCTCTTCCTCAATGGTCCGCCGGTGGCGCTGACGGCCTACCCCACCGGAGGCACATGGTCAGGGCCGGGCATGACAGGCAATCTGTTTGATCCGTCTGAAGCCGGGCTTGGCAATCACATGCTTACCTATTCAATTCCTCCCGAGAGCTGGGGATGTGCAGCACAGCGCGATGTATATGTCAGCGTGATCATGCCGCCGATGCCTGTGGCCGACTTTGAAGGAGAAACATCGGGATGCGCCCCGCTCACCGTTCAGTTTATAAACAAGAGCCAGCACGGCGAGAGCTACACGTGGGATTTCGGTGACAGGCAGTATTCATCTGAAAAGGATCCTGTGCACACTTATTTTGTTCCCGGGACATACCTGGTGAAGCTCACCGTCCACAACATTGCGGGTGAATCGGTTCGTAACGGAGTTATAGAGGTTTACCAGAATCCGTCTGCCATCTTCGATGCCTATCCAAAGGATGTGGTCAACAATGAGCAGATAGTAATTTTCTACAGCTATTCCTACTTTGCGGAATCATGGCTCTGGAGATTCGGTGACGGGGAGACCTCCGCCGAGGAAAATCCATGGCACAAATATGAGTCACCCGGGTCTTATACTGTCTCACTGCTTGTTTCCACTCATGAGGGGTGTGTTGATTCCGCGGAGATGGACACACCTGTGGTGGTGGAGTGGAAGGAGGGAACCCTGAAGTTTCCGAATGTCTTCAGGTGGAACCGCACCGGGCCCACCGGAGGTGAGTGGTCGGAGGGCGTGAATCCGTCAATGGATGAGGTTTTCAGGCCGTTTTTTGAGAATATAATTGAATACAGGCTTCAGATCTTCAACAGGTGGGGTGTGCTGATCTATGAGAGCGATAACCTGAAGAAGGGATGGGACGGTTACTTCGGAAACGGCAACCTGGCTCCCCAGGGCGTTTATGTCTGGAAAGCCTCAGGCAGGTATGCCGATGGAGAATACTTCGATATGGTGGGGGATGTGACCTTCCTGCACTAGGTTCAACTGCCACCTCTGCCAGGACAGTTACTATCCGGCGGGAATGCCTGAAGTAAAAGAAATCACCCGGGTTTCTACACCAGTTCCTTCTGGTAAATCCTGTATTTCTTGACCACCTTGCAGCCGATCCGTTCGTATTCACCTCTCATTCTCAGGTTGTCTTCGAGGACGAGGTGGCTGTCAATGGTCTCCATGCGGCTGTTGATGGCATCACGGAGTATTTTCACGCCCATCAGCACGTCAATGCCTTTTCCCCTGAAATCCTTTTTGACTCCGCCGAGCATCATCATCAGTTTCTTTGAACGTTTTGACTCGCGGAGGACTCTGAAGATCCCGAACGGGATAAGTCTTCCCCTGCAGGCTTTAATGCCGGCGCTGAGGTCAGGCATCCCTATGGCAAATCCTATGACCTCGCCATCCTTCTTAACCGCTTTGATGAATTTGGGGTCAAGTATCGGGAGGTAGCGTGCCGCGAAGTCCTTTTTCTCCTTGTCATTCAGCGGAACAAACCCGTAGATCTCCGCGAAAGTGTCATTCATCACCTCAAGGATGGGAAGGATGTAGGGTTTCAGTTGCTTCTTGCTTGTGAATTCGATGATTTCGAACTCCCTGCTTTTGGTGATCCTGTCAAGGACCCGTTCATACACAACCGGGAACTCCCCGGGTATATCTCCAAGATAGTTCACCAGGTCGATTTTTTTGGCATAACCCTCCTTCTCTATCAGCTCAACCATGAATGGGGAGTTATTGGCAGCTGTAATGAACAACGGGTACTGGAATCCCTCAATCTGGAATCCCTGCGGGTCCTTGTCGGAAAAACCAAGGGGTCCGACAAGTTTTGACATGCCGTTTTGCCTTGCCCACTGTTCGATGTGGCTGATCAGGGCGTGAAAGACATCAGGGTCATTGTAGCATTCCATAAAGCAGAACCGTCCGTGGTTCTCATGGTTGATCTCGTTATACCTGCGGTTGATGATCCCCATAATCCGGCCCACCGGCTTATTGTCCCTGTAAGCTGTAAGCAGGAGTCCGTCAGCATACCCGAAAGACTTGTTCTTCTTTTTGTCAAAAAGCTCCCACTCATCCATATAGATTGGCGGAAGCCACTCAGGTTCGTTTCTGTGAACTTTTTCAGGCAGATAGATGAAATCACGGAGGTCCTTGCGCGTGATTACCTCTTTGACGGTAATTTCTCCCATGGCAGTCAGGTTGCGTGGTGATAAAGATAATCTAAGTTTTCTCTTTGTGTTCCTTTTTGTCAATGTCATCAGCAATCCTGAGTAAATATCTGGTATCAAGGACATTGACAAATAAGAGCGCAATTACCACAACAAATGCGGAGTAGATAAGTGATCCCGGAAGGAGAACTTCAGCGATCATTATCAGTCCGATGACTATCCTGACCTCGGTAGGGCCCATTTTCCCAGAGTCGATTGAATACTTGCCTGTGATGTTTAACCTGATGAGTGCAATTATCATCTCCCACCCGTAGAGTACTACAAAACCGTATCCCAGCATTTTCCAGGCGCCTTCGGCATATATGATGTAGCCTAAGCCAATCAGAATGATGCTTATCCAGTCAATTGTTATGTCAAGGGTAAACCCGTATTTTCTTCTTGGTTTGTTCCTGTAGTATGCAAGCCTTCCGTCGAGGGAATCACCGAACCAGCTTATTGCAAACCCTATCAGTCCGAGCAGGAGGAAGCTCCTGCTGTAGAACGAGGCCAGGATGAAGCTTGCACATACGATCATGTTTCCGAAGAACCCGATACCTGTCAGCATGTTTGAGGTGATGAAGGAAGGGATCCGTTGTACCAGCCATGAGATTGCCATCTCTTCCTGTTTCTTCAGGAGGTTTGTCCTGGTCCTGTCACTGAACACATTCCTGAGAACCTCTCCGTTGAAAAGTGACTTTAGGTTATTCCTGTTGGGTCTCCTGGCTGCCATGACAGTAATTTGACTTCTAAGTTAAATTAAATTACCGGGAACGAATTGTTCCGGCACAGGCATTTCATATACTTTTTTTCTTAGGTATTCACCGAGGGAAAACGGGTCAGGGCAGCGGGATTGTTCTTCAACAGAGATCAGTTCACCGATACCGATTCTCTGATGACTGCCCCTTTTGTTAAACACCTCTGAGGGCAGTCTCAGGAGCCGCACCCTCCAGTTTATCAGTCCGAGGAAGTAAAAGAAAGCCGAGTTCTTGTCAAAAAACCTGATTGGCAGCACCGGTACCTTTACCGAGTGGATCAGGTGGAGCATGCTTTCCTGCCACCGGCGGTCCCTTACTTTCATGTCTCTAAGGGTGAAGTCTGAGACAGCTCCCGACGGAAAGAATCCGAGAGGATGACCGGCGCCGAGATGCCCGATGGCTTCCCTGATGCCCCTGATGCTGGCAGCCTTGATCCCGGTTTTCTTATTGCCTGTCGGAACCACAGGGATAAAGTTGCCGTTGAGGGTTTTTACCAGTGAGAGGATTTTGTTGACAATGAATTTGTAATCGGGTCTTATCCTGGCCATCATGTCGATTGTCATAATCCCGTCGAGTCCGCCATACGGATGGTTTGATACGGTAATGAAGGCGCCTCCGGGAAGGTCTCTCAGCCTTTCGGGGTTGCCAACCACGTAGCTGACTCCTACATCTTTAAGAAGCCTGGAGGTGAATTCGGACCCGCTCCAAGCTCCTGAATTGTCATATACCCTGTTGACTTTGTCGATTGCCAGAAAGCTGATCATCCACTCCGCAAAGCGCTGCCCTTTAGCGCCTCTGAACAGGAATGACAACGGTTCGAGATCTTTTGGCTCAACTACCTTCATGGCGTATATCCCAAATTTACAAATTAAAAATCATCAGACCATGGAGGATTATTTCATTCCAGGTTATGGGGGATGAGGAATGAAATGGAATTCGTGTTTCAAAAACAATATATTTGGAACTGAGTTTTCCGCAGAATTTGAAACATCCGTAAAACCTAAGCCGATGAACAAGCTTTACCTGACCGTGGTTACAATTGCCATAGGTCTGTTCTCCTGTCAGAGTGACAGAGCAACAGGTCCGACTGATCTCGCAAAGAACAGTATAATTCCAAAACCGGTATCGGTGACTTCCACCGGCGGGACATTCAAGCTTACTGCCAAGAGTGATATCATTGTGATGCCGGGCAGTCCGGAAGAGGTGGCTGGCATTGGAAATTTTCTTGCCGGCAAGCTGAATCCTTCCACCGGCCTCGGGCTCGGGGTGATAACTGATGGCGGCAAACCCGGGAAGGGAGACATACAGTTTGCCATCAGCGACACTGATCCGGGCCTGGGCGAGGAGGGCTATGAGCTTATCATTACGGAGAAGCTTATAACCCTTACTGCTGTCAAGCCTGCCGGGCTCTTCCGCGGCATCCAGACTATCAGGCAGCTTCTTCCGCCTGAGATTGAATCAGATACGGTTCAGCCGGGGCCATGGATCATACCCACGGGAACCATACGTGACTGGCCGGAATACGGGCATCGCGGAGAGATGCTTGACGTTGTTCGCCATTTTTTTGGCCCTGAGGATGTAAAGAGGTTTATCGATCATCTTGCACTTTATAAAATGAATGTTCTTCACCTTCATCTTTCTGATGACCAGGGATGGCGCATAGAGATCAAATCATGGCCCAACCTGACCGCTCACGGCGGGAAGACGGAAGTCGGCGGTGGCGAAGGAGGTTTTTTCACCCAGGAGGAGTATTCAGACATTGTGCAGTATGCTGCGGAGAGGTACATAACGATAATACCCGAGATAGACATGCCTGGTCATACGAATGCGGCCCTCTCATCCTACCCGGAGCTCAACCCCGACGGTAAAGCCAAAGAGCCGTATACAGGAATAAATGTCGGGTTCAGCTCACTTGACACCCGTTCGGAGATCACTTATAAGTTTGTGGACGATGTTGTCCGCGAGATCGCGGCTCTTACACCGGGGCAGTACTTTCACATTGGGGGCGATGAGTCGCATTCTACGAAAATCGATGATTACATCTACTTTGTAAACAGGGTTCAGGATATTGTTGAATCACATGGTAAGAGCGTAACAGGCTGGGATGAGATTGCACATGCAACGCTAAAGCCCGATGCTGTGGTCCAGTACTGGGCGCGGGCGGCAAACGCGGTGATGGGAATTAACCAGGGTGCCAAAGTGCTCATGTCACCCTGCAAGTATGCCTATACTGACATGAAATATGACTCAACCACGGTCCTGGGGCTGAGCTGGGCGGCATACATAGAGGTGGATGATGCTTACAACTGGGATCCTGCGACACTTGTGCCGGAGATCGGCAGGGAAAATATAGTCGGGGTACAGGCGCCGCTATGGGCAGAGACCATCTCAACCTTCAGGGAAGCGGAATTTCTTATTTTCCCGCGCCTTCCGGGATATGCAGAGATAGGCTGGACTCCCGCCGGAATGCGGTCATGGGATGAATACCGGGTACGTCTGGCCGCACACGGGAAACGGATGGAGACACTCGGAATCGGATTTTATCGCTCCCCGCTGGTTGAATGGGATCAGCCGGGCGTGTAGAAACAAATAATGCCGGGTAAAAACTGACTGTAAACAAATCACTATAAAAGATCATGGAATTTTTACTTGAAGGTATCACCAATATCACATGGCAGCAGGCTGTGATGTGGGTTATCGGGGTGCTGCTGATATACCTTGCAATCGCGAAACAGCTTGAACCGTCGCTGCTTTTGCCAATGGGATTTGGTGCCATCCTTGTCAACCTTCCGTTGTCAGGGGCGCTTAACCAGACCCTGTCAGGGATAGGAGAGGTGACCGGCATCCTGGACTGGATGTTCAAGGTAGGTATTGAGGCGTCAGAAGCGATGCCGCTGTTGTTGTTTATCGGGATAGGGGCCATGATAGACTTCGGTCCGCTGCTCTCCAATCCGAGGCTTCTGCTTTTCGGCGCGGCAGCGCAGTTCGGGATATTCGCAACCGTGATTGCATCCGTTCTGCTGGGTTTTGACCTCAGGGATGCCGCCTCTATCGGGATTATCGGGGCAGCGGATGGTCCTACATCCATCCTGGTATCACAGGTGCTTAAGAGTGATTATATCGGGCCGATTGCCATTGCGGCATATTCCTACATGGCCCTGGTTCCCATAATACAGCCCTTTGCCATCAAGATGTGCACTACTGAGAAAGAGCGGAAGATAAGGATGAATTATAATCCGAAGAGTGTTTCACGGCTGACAAGGATACTGTTCCCGATATCAGTTACCATAATTGCAGGTTTGGTGGCTCCGGCTTCAATTGCTCTAGTTGGCTTCCTGATGTTTGGCAACCTGATAAGGGAGTGCGGTGTGCTCAGGTCATTGTCTGACAGCGCTCAGAAGGAGCTGGTGAACCTCATTACCCTGCTGCTTGGAATAACAATTGCGGCAAGCATGCAGGCTGAAAAATTCGTGGCGCTTGACACTGTCAAGATTATGGGCCTGGGTCTGGTGGCATTCATCTTCGATACAATTGCCGGAGCCTCATTTGCCAAGCTTCTGAATTTCTTCCTCAAGGAAAAGATTAACCCCATGGTTGGCGCTGCAGGTATTTCAGCATTCCCCATGTCTTCAAGGGTCATCCAGAGACTGGGACTGGAGGCTGATCCTACAAACCACCTGCTGATGCACGCGGCGGGTGCCAATGTTTCGGGCCAGATTGCCAGCGTCATTGCCGGCGGTGTGATAATAGGCCTTGTACCCGGATTACTGTAAAGGAGGTGAATGATGAATCCAGATTTCTTTAAGTCGCTTGACCTGATGGGGAAGGGCATGACAGCCATCTTCGTCGTCATTATTGTAATTTACCTGGCCGTTCACCTTATCCTGAAGCTCACAGGAGGCAGGAGGAAGGAGCCGAAAGGATAGGCTTCCCGGGGCACTTTTCGGGGCGTCTGTGGCTCCCTGTCTGAGCGCCTGCAATTAATACAGGCGGATTGGTCAGAAAAATTTAGTAATTTTATGAGGCCGTTTCCCCCGTCAGGGGGCCTGCGGCATATGTCGGACCAATCAGTGACCGGATGAAGAAAGCGCTTTTACTGATTCTTGTGGCCATCACGGCATCATGCAGCCAGATGAGGAAAGGCTCTTCCGCAATGCCGGAGGATGACCTGATCATCACCAGGAAATATGTCGGCGATTTTATCGAGTACCGTCACACGGGGCCGGAGAACTATGACGGTCCGAATATTATCTGGATTAAAACCACCATGGAGGACCAGTATGGGAAAATATCGGCCTACGGACGCAGATGCGACTTTACCGGTGGTGACAGACTTTATCTGAGAAGGAAATTCTACAGTCCCGGAATTGTTTCCGGTTATTGGGTCTATGTGATAGAAAATGATGAGTCGGTTTCTTACCGTGCCACTGATCTTCAGCATGACCGTGAGGTTTACATCAAAGCCTGGTTTGAATGACTTATTCCGCAGCCTGTTGCAGATGAAGAGCATTATTCCTACCGCATTCCAGAAATTTGACCGGTCACAGAGTCTTGGCGGGATACTGCTTTTTGGTGCAACAATCATAGCACTGATATTTGCAAACTCCCGGCTGGGCGATTTCTACGACACGCTCAGGGAGACTACGCTTGGTTTCGAAGCAGGGAGCTTCAGCCTGAAAAAACCATTGCTGTTATGGGTCAATGATGGTCTTATGGCCATTTTCTTTTTCATGATAGGCCTGGAGATCAAGAGGGAGCTGATGATCGGGGAGCTGAATTCGCCCTCGAAGGCAGCCCTGCCTCTTGTTGCCGCCCTTGGAGGTATGCTCGTTCCGGTAGCCTTTTATCTCGTCCTGAACAATAATCCCCGGGCATCACAGGGGTGGGGAATACCGATGGCCACTGACATTGCTTTTTCCCTGGCTATATTAAAACTGCTGGGTAACAGGGTACCTGTCGGACTGAAGGTTTTTCTGGCCGCATTTGCAATAATTGATGACATAGGCGCCGTGCTGGTCATTGCCCTTTTCTACAGTTCATCAATTGACTGGATGAAGCTTGTATGGGCTGCTATACCCATGGCCCTGCTTGTCTTCCTGAACCTGAAAAATCTCTTTCCCAAGTACCTTCACCTTGCATGCGGCATCATTATCTGGTATTTCTTTCTCAAGTCGGGAATTCATCCCACGATTGCCGGGGTACTGCTGGCCTTTACGGTTCCGCTCAGGCAGAAGACTGATGCTCATACCTTTACAGAAGAGATGTGCAGGATTGCCGATGAATTCAGGGAGCATGATTCTGACCGGACACCTCTTCTCACTCCTGAACAGATAGAGAGGATTGATGACATAGAGCAATGGACTGAAAAAGTGCAGTCTCCCCTTCAGCATCTCGAGCATGTGCTTCACGGATGGGTAGCCATGTTCATCATGCCCGTGTTTGCCTTTTTCAATGCCGGGGTTGCCTTCCGTGCCGGAATGGATCCGGATCTCCCGCTGATCACGGCCCTTGCTCTCAGTCTCTTCCTTGGCAAAACAATAGGGGTGACTCTCTTCTCCTTCGCCGGCCTGAAGCTAAAGCTGGCCAGCCTGCCTCAGGGTGTCACCTTTGGACAGATCTTCGGTACGGCAATGCTTGCGGGAGTCGGGTTCACCATGTCAATGTTCATTGCCAGCCTGGCATTTTCCGGCGCTGAAGTGCTGATGGATTCTGCAAAGATTGGCATTATGGCCGGGTCACTTGTTTCCGGCGTTTCCGGATACCTGATCCTCAGGTTCTGCCGCAGGGAAAATAAACATACTTACATCAGCTGAGCAGGATGATGGAGAGAGACGATATCCTGTACTTCATTGCCCTCATTCCGGGGAAGGAGTTAAAGGAGAAGGTGCGTGCTGTCAAGGAGAGAATGAAAGCTGACTATAACGCCGGTCATGCACTCAAATCGCCTGCTCATATTACACTGCAGATGCCTTTCAAAAGGAACAGCTGGGATGAATATGCAATCTCTGCTGCCCTTGAAAAATTTGCCTCGGAGGAGAATCCTTTTACTGTCAGGCTGAATGGCTTTGGCTGCTTCGCCCCGAGGGTCATTTTTATCAGGATAGAGGATCCGAATACGGTAAAGTCAGTACATGGCCGGTTAAAAAAAATCCTGGCAGAACAGCTTGGATTTTCTGTCAGCGAGGTAATGAATGATGTCCAGCCACACATAACAGTAGCCACCCGTGATCTTACGAAAGAAGCATTCAGGGAAGCGTGGCCTGAATTTGAGAAAAAGGAATTCAGGGGTTCATTTGAAGTTAACAGTCTCTTTCTGCTGAAGCATAACGGAAAAAACTGGGATATACTTAAAGAGTTTCCATTCAGAAAAAATGGATAGAAGGAGGTTTATCTCAGGAAGCGCCCTCGCTGCTGCCGGATGGCTTGCGGCAACACGTCTGCAGGCGATGCCCTGGTCACCTGACGGAGGCCGCGTTCCCCTTCCGGCATCCTCCATCCCGGCATCCCTGACATTTTCCGGCAACGGGCTATGGGAGTCATTCCGCGATCCTTCCGGCAATTATCGTCCCTTCGTCAGATGGTGGTGGAATGGTAACAGGGTCGAGGCAGGGGAGCTCATCAGGGAAATGCACCTTCTGAAGGCGGCAGGAATAGGAGGTGTTGAGATAAACCCTGTGGCATTCCCATCCCGTTTTGACGGCGACGATCTTGGGAAGCCTTCACTGGAGTGGCCGGGCGGGGAGTGGAGCAATATGCTGAATGTTGTATTCGCCGAGGCGAAACGGCTTGAGATGACCTGCGATCTGATTGTCGGTTCCGGATGGCCTTTCGGTGCAGAGAATACAGCTGAAGAGGAGAGGTCACAGATAGTTGTTGTCGCCGTCCGGAAGGTCAGCGGACCGTCAGAGTTATTGATATCACGGGATGAGATCTTTCTCGAGGCCGGCCCTGCCATAAGTAATTCGTGGCCTGGTAAAAAGTATTCTCTGCTTTCTATGGTGCTTACGCCTGACCCGCTCAGTTCAACGGATGAGATAACAGATCTTTCAGACAGGACTGGTGAGGAGTTCTTCGATCTTTTCATACCTGAGGGGAATCATGCGCTCTATGCGCTGGTGCAGGTCACCGGTTTCATGCAGGTGATCAACGGAGCTCCGGGTGCAAGCGGCCCGGTGCTCGACCACTACAACAGACATGCTGTCAGCCGGTTCCTCAACAGGATGTCAGACTCCATTGAGCCTGTGACCGGGCCTCTTTCAATGCATCTCCGTGCCCTCTTCACTGACAGCATGGAACTCGAGGGTTCCAACTGGACCGGTGACATGAGGGAGGAGTTTTTCAGAAGGAGGGGTTATGACATCTTCCCCTTCCTGCCATTTGTACTGTTCAGGACGGGCTCCATGGGCAATGTCACAGATTTCAGGTACGGAGTGGAGTACGGTCCTGCTTTCACGGAGATGATCCGCCGCATGCGGTTTGATTTTGAGACGACGAAGGCGGAGCTTCTTGAGGAGCGGTTCATGCAGGGCTTTACCGGATGGTGCAGAGACCTGGGGGTCAGATCACGCATGCAGGCTTACGGAAGAGGCTTTTTCCCTCTGGAGAGCAGCATGGCCGTGGATATTCCCGAAGGGGAGTCATGGACCATGAACTGGCTGAAGCACAGGATAGGGGAAGAGATGCCGGAAAGTGACTACCGTCGCGGCAGGGCCTACACAATGGTCAACAAGTACGTTTCATCCGCTGCTCACCTGACCGGCAAAAGGGTGATCAGCTGCGAGGAGATGACCGACACGTATACTGTCTTCAACACCTCTCTTGAAAACCTTAAGGTTGGCAGTGACCAGAGCATTATTTCCGGGGTGACGCACTCGGTATTCCACGGATTCAATTACTCACCGCCCGGGGCTCCCTGGCCGGGATGGATAAGGTACGGAGGCTATTTCAATGAGAACAACAACTGGTGGCCTCATTTTCACCTCCTGAATCAGTACAAGGCCAGGCTGTCGGCGCTGCTGCAGAACTGTGACATGTATGCCGATATTGCATTGTTGCCGCCAATGGCGGACATGTGGAGCCTCATCGGGATGCAGAATGAGCCGTTCCCTTCGGTGCTGCATGCCGAACATCTCTCACTGGTATGGGAGGCGATAGCTAAAAACGGCAGCGGTTGCGATTATATCTCGGAAAGAATCCTCCGGGATGCCACGGTTGAGGGAAGAAAGCTCTGCTACGGTCCCCGGAAGTACAATTCATTATTCCTGATCAGCGTGGAGAGCCTCTCTCCTGAGAGCGCACGCAAGCTGCTGGAGTTTGTGAGATCGGGAGGCAGGGTATTCTGCCTGGAAACGGTGCCTTCGAAATCAACCGGGTGGTGCAACCATGAAAGAAATGATGGTGAAGTGAGGATCATTGTTGAAAAGATGAAAGCATATCCGCATCGGTTCATTTATCTTGAAAAGCCTGAAAATGACTATATAGGATGGTACAGGACTGTTCAGGAGCGGTACCGGATTGATCCATGGATCAGGATTGACACACCGGATCCTTTCCTTATGCAGGTAAGATACAGTGCTGATGACGGATCTGAGTACATTTTTATGATCAATTCGCATCTTCATGAATCACGCGCCACACGGGTGCATTTCTCCGCCGGGCTGACCCGCAGGCACCACTGCTCCGTATGGAACCCGGAGACGGGAGAGAGAAAACGGGTGAACCTTGATCCGGATGGCAGCATCCCGCTCGATCTCGGCCCGGCAGATTCGCTTCTTTTTGTCTTTGACCGGGAGAAAGCAGAGGAGGAGTGGAGGCCGGTAGCTGAGACCGGAAGGGATACGCATCTGCTCGATAAAGACTGGACTGCTGAATTCAGACACTGCCGCGACGGCTCGGTCAAGGAGGTGATGATGGACCGGCTGACAGACCTGAAGGATTTGCCTGAGTTCGTACATTTTTCCGGGACGGTGACATACCGTACCACTCTGGAATGCAATGCTCCGGATGAGATGATTCTCAACCTCGGAAAGGTGTACGGAACTTCTGAGCTGAAGATAAACGGAGTAAGCTGCGGTGTAAAATGGTACGGCCGGAGGATCTTCAACATCGAAAAATACCTGAAGACGGGGATGAACACAGTGGAGGTGGTGGTCACCACCTCCATGGGAAATTACATGAAATCACTGACTGACAATCCCATTGCACAGTACTGGACGAATGCCGGGACAAAAAACCAGCCCCTGCAGCCGATGGGAATGACTGGACCTGTCAGTTGCTATAAAAGATGATATGAAAAAAGGCACGATCTTATTGCTGGCAGCCCTGGCGGCTGTCTCGGTTCCGCTTCATTCGAAGGACTACAACGCATCGATGTTTGGCGCAAAGTCAAACGGGACGACACTCAACACCAGTTCAATCCAGAAGGGGATTGACTATATAAGTGAAAATGGCGGCGGCCGCCTGGTCTTCTATGTAGGGCGGTACCTGACAGGAACGATTTATCTCAAGTCAAATGTGACCATCCACCTTGAGGAGGGAGCCATCCTTGTGGGTTCGACGAATCCCTTTGATTACGAGAGGAACTTCAACTGGACTGCCCTGATCTTTGCACTTGACCAGGAAAACATCGGAATAACCGGCAAGGGGGTTATTGACGGCCAGGGATTCCTGGTTGCCACCACCCTTGTTGACATGATCCACATGGGTGTGGTAAAGGATCCGCTGAAATATGACCGTCCCAATGAGACCATACGCCCGCAGAATATTTATTTCAGGGGCTGCCGGAACATTGTTATCAGGGACATCAACCTCAGGGATCCGGGCAGCTGGAACCAGCAATACGACCAGTGCCGCAACCTGGTGATAGACAATATTACCGTCGACAGCAAGAGTTACTGGAACAATGACGGAGTAGACATTGTGGATTGCGACAGCGTGGTGGTCTCCAATTCATACTTTGATGCTGCGGATGACGGCATCTGCCTGAAATCTCACAGTCCGGATTTCGTATGCCAGAATGTGTTCATCCATAACAATACTGTAAGAACCAGTGCCAACGGGATCAAGTTCGGCACGGTTGGCCATGGCGGTTTTCGGAATATACGGATAATCAACAACCTGGTGTTTGACACCTACAGGTCAGCTCTGACATTTGCGGCGGTTGACGGCGGATTTGTCGAGAACATTGTTGTCGACAGCCTGCGGTCACTGAACACCGGTAATGTCATCTTCCTGAGGATAGGCGAACGGCGTCCCGGCAAAAAAGGGCGGATGGACGGGGTGACCATATCCAACGTCTATGCTGAAGTTCCGGCTACCAAACCTGATGCCGGGTACAACTACGAGGGTCCGGTGGAGGATCTTCCGAGGAATATTTCTCCTTCATCCATTGTCGGTATGCCTGATGCCATGATAGAGAACATTGCCCTGAAGAATATCGAGATACATTATCCCGGCGGAGGCAATCCGCACTACGCCAAAGTAGGTCTTGATGAACTTGACAAGGTGCCTGAACTCGGGGCGAACTACCCGGAATTTTCAATGTTCAGGGAGTTACCGGCATGGGGTTTCTACATCAGGCATGCCAGGGGGATCACAATGGAGAATGTGAAGCTGATATGCGGAAAGAAGGATTACCGGACCGCGGTGGTGCTTGATGACGTACACAGAGCGACATTCAGTAAACTCCAGGTTTCGGAACCCGGAACCCGGAAGGAAAGCATCTATTCCCGCAATTCAACCGATATCGTAAATAAAAAATAGGGAGCTATATCTGAATCCAGTGAACAGAATGCCGGATAACCCGGTTGACTATACCGGGGGTAAAAATTATCGAAATGGAAGACAATAAAAAAACACACGGCCCAGAGACAGGCCGTGTGATTGGTGATTTTATTTCTTCTCCGGAAGGAATACCAGCTCGAGAAGATCTGCATCAGACAGGAATTTCTTTGTAACCTTCTTCATCTTCTTAACTGTAAGTTTGTTAAGAATGTCAGCATAGTTGCGGTTGTCATTGATGTCAATCCCGTTAAGGTAGTATGAGCTGACGGCGTTTGCCCAGTAGCTGTTGTGTTGCATAGCCTCCTCGCGGGTCTTGAGAAGATTGCTTACAGTTTTTTCAAGGTCAACCTGCCTCGGGCCGTTTTTGGCAATCGCGTCAAGCTCCGAATAGATTATATTCTTGAGTTCGGAAGCTCTTTCAGGATCACATTCAAATGCAATCAGCAATGTTGCTTTTTCCTCCGGTCTTTTCTGAGATCCGGCATTCAGGCTGACGCCGTAGGTGCCTCCCTGTTCTTCCCTGACTTTTTCTGTATAGACCAGGTCAAGTATGCCTTTCAGTACATCCATGGAAAGGTAACCGGCTGGATTGTATTTAGCATCTGCTGAATAGTTTATCACGACTGTTGCCTTCGGCACGGTCAGCGGGATAAAAATATCTTTTTTGACGGTTCCTTCCGGCTGGTCCATTTCCAGGTTCCGGTATGATTCAGACTGGTATTTTGAGGGGAGTGATCCGATATAGATACGGGCCATTTCCCGGGCTACAGCCTCATCGATGTTACCGGTGATGAAGAATGTAAATGCCGAAGCATCGTCAAAAGCCGTACTGTAGATATAATTTATGTCGTCATATTTAATGCGTTTCATGGATTCCGGAGTCAGAAGGAATGTCCTCGGGTGGTAGTTGGTCATGTTCATCGAGAGGCTGTCAGACATGATCTTGTTTGGATCTTTCTGCATCATTGTGATTACTGCCGTGAATCTGCCGATGATAGCGTCATATGCCTCCTTGTTGAAGTTGGGGCGGGCGAAGCGAAGGTAGAGCAATTGCATCATCGTCTCGAAATCCTTTGGTGTGGAAGAGCCGCTGACTGTCTGTGTGGTTTCCTGGAGGCCGAGTGAAACGGACGCCTTCTTGCCGGCCAGCATTTTTGTTAGGGCCACGTTGTCAAATTCTCCGGCTCCGTACATTGAGATCACCTGCGGGAACAGGTTCAGGGCAGGTTCAAGTGAATCAGGGTAGAAAGATGATCCGCCAAAAGCGTATCCGCTGATGCTGACATTGTCTTTTTCATAGTCGGCATGCCTGAACACCACCCTGGCTCCGTTCGCCAGGGTCCATTCGGTAGCTGCGAACTGAGGCAGAGTGACTGTTTTGACTATTTCAGCCGCTTTCAGTTCTTCAGATATAAGGTCTGTTCCTCCTGTGATATCCTCATAGGGTTTGATGTCGGCTTCAGCCACCTTTGCTATTATGCCCATGGCCTCGGCCTCTGTCATGTGCTCCCTGTCATCGGGTCCCTGGACATAGACGAACCTGTTGTCATCCTTCACAAGCTCCTGCAGCCTGGAGTTCACATCTTTCACGGTAATACCGGGCAGGATTTTCTTGTAGTAATCATACTGGAGATCGAGCGAAGGAAGGGGTTCTCCGGTGAGGAAGTGATCTCTGATCTTTGAAGCCCATTCATCATTGCTGATCTTGTCTTTCTGCTTATAGAGATTCTCAAAATCGGAGAGCATCTCAGCTCTGGCCCTGTTCAGTTCCCCCTGTGTAAATCCGTGCCGGCGGGCACGTTCCAGTTCTGTCAGGGCAGCTTCAAATCCTTTGGCCTCCTGTCCTTCATTGGCATAAGCAGCCAGTGTCAGGGCATTATAGTTCCTTGGAAGGTCTGAAGAGTAGCTCAGTCCTCCCGCGACAAAAGGAGGTGTTCCTTTCTGCACAATCTCATTGAAACGGTTGTTCATCATGTTGTTCATGAGTGAGGTGACATATCCGTCACGGATATAGTCCAGGTCCCTCTTCCTCTTGTCGGGTTCACGGTCAATTATCATCAGTCCGACTTCTGTCCTCGGGGCCTCGGGATCAGTAACAAGCAGATATTTTGTCCCTTCCCTGGAAGTTAGGAGATTTTCAGGCCTGGACAGAGGGTTCTCAATGGCGGGGATAGGAGAGAAGATTGTTTTTATTTTTGCTTCCACATCATCAACGTTAAAGTCGCCCACCACAGCTATGGCCTGCAGATCAGTACGATACCAGTCGTGGTAGAAAGCCCTCAGTGTCTCCGGGTCAAAGTTTTTAATCACCGCAGTGTCGCCGATGATATCCCTTTTGGCATACATTGATCCTTCATACATAACTGGCAGCATCTGTGTCATCATTCTCCACTGGGCGTTTCGCCTGCTTCGCCACTCTTCCAGGATGACACCTCGCTCCTTGTCTATCTCCTCTTCGTCAAGAGTCAGAAAATCAGACCAGTCGGCAAGAATCATCAGGCAGGTATCGATCAGGCCCGGTTTGTCAACCGGCACATCGCTTAGGTTATATACGGTTTCGTCGAAGCTGGTGTAGGCATTGATGTTTCGGCCGAAGGCCACCCCATGCTTCTCAAGGGTGCTCAGAAGGGTTTTTCCCGGGAAGTGAGTTGTGCCGTTGAATGCCATATGTTCCAGGAAATGGGCAAGGCCGTTCTGGTTGTCCTGTTCCAGGATGGCGCCCACGTTCTGGATGATGTAGTAGCTGGCCCTGCCTGCCGGTTCCGTATTGTGACGGATGTAGTAGGTAAGTCCGTTTTCAAGCTTTCCGATCCGGTAAGCCGGATCAGCCGGAACGCTTTTTTCCGATGATACCTGTGCTGCACTGAAAAGGCTGAAAGCAGCTAAAACAGTAATTGTTAAAATTCTTTTCATAATCTTTACATGGTTGAATTTATGAGACAATGACATCACTTGATTGATCAAAATTAAATAAAAAAACCATCGCACTGATGGTTTTTTAGATTTCTTTCAGGTGGTATCTAGAACAGCCCGTGCAGCTCGGCATTGATCCTGTCGATGACCTCACTGAGATGTTCCTTGTTTTCGGGGAAGTCGTAATAGTCAGCTTCGAGTATCAGGAGTCTGCCCAGTTTGTAAGATTCGATCCATGCCTCGTAGCGCTCATTCAGTCTTTTGAGGTAATCAAGTCTGATTGAGCTTTCGTACTCACGTCCGCGTTTTTGGATCTGGTTGACAAGTGTGGGTACGGATGCCCTGAGGTAGAGCAGGAGGTCAGGCGGTTCCACGAGTGAGCTCATCAGCTTGAAAAGAGTGAAATAGTTTTCGAAGTCACGTGTTGACATGAGACCCATGGCGTGCAGGTTGGGGGCGAAGATGTATGCGTCTTCGTATATTGTGCGGTCCTGCACTATGGTGTGTTTTGCCTTTTTGATTTCGAGGACCTGGCTGAAGCGGGAGTTCAGGAAGTATATCTGGAGGTTGAATGACCATCTCTGCATGTCTTCATAGAAGTCATTCAGGTAAGGATTGTCATCGACATCCTCATAATGAGCCTGCCAGCCGTAATGTTTTGAAAGCAGTCCGGCCAGCGTTGTCTTGCCTGATCCGATGTTGCCTGCTATGGCTATATGCATAAGAAATGACTGTTAAAATCCGTGTTTAAATATATGAAAAAGGGAGGGAGTAGTTCTCTCTGTTGATAAAAAGATTTCAGAGGCCGGCTGTTTTCAGGACGCTCTCAACGAACTCCCTGCTGTTTGACAGCCGCGGCATCTTGTTCTGTCCGCCGAGCTTATCCCTCTCCCTGAACCATTTGTAGAAGGTTCCTTTGGGAACAACTATCACCCTGGGGCGGGCAAGTGTCAGGTCCCTGTACCTTTTTGCCTCATAATCAGAGTTCAGGGCTTTAAGGGTTGTGTCAAGAATCTCAATGAAATGCTCGGGGTCATCGGGTTCCCTGTCGAATTCGATCACCCATTCGTGTGCCCCGCGGCTTTCGTCACCCATGTAGACTGGCCCTGCCGTATATTCGCTGATGTGTGCATTCGTGCCATGGCATGCCTTTTCGAGGGCCTTTTCGGCATTGTCGATTATAACCTCTTCGCCGAAGGCATTAATGAAGAACTTTGTTCGTCCCGTGATTCTCAGTTTATGAGGATAAAGGCTGGTGAACTCGACAGTGTCACCTATGGCGTATCTCCACAGGCCGCCGTCTGTTGAGATTACAATTGCGTAGTTTACCCCCCGTTCAACCTCGCCGATGCTGAGTGTACGCGGATTATCCGTCCCGAATTCATCTGCGGGGATGAACTCATAGTAAACCCCGTAGTCAAGCATTAGCAGCATTGAGCTGTCTGTCAGGTCATCCTGTATCGCGAAGAAACCCTCGGAAGCGTTGTAGGTCTCCATATAATGCATCTTCGGGTCCGGCAGAAGCTTTTTGTACTGCTCACGATAGGGTGCGAAACTGACGCCGCCATGGATGAATAACTCGAGGTTGGGCCATACCTGGTGAAGGTTCGACTTACCGGTTGTCTTCAGTATATGCCGGATGAGGACCAGGTACCACGAGGGCACTCCTGAGATGCTGGTTATATTCATGTCAACCGTCTTCTCAGTGATCATTTTCATCTTCTGCTCAAAGTCCTCGATAAGGGCTATACGTGCAGGGGGCGTGCGTATCAGGTCAGCGTATGCTGGGGCGTTTTCAATCAGTATTGCAGAGAGATCGCCGAAGAGAGAGTTGTTGCTGAAACTGTTTATCTGGTGGCTGCCTCCGAGAGTAAGTCCCTTGCCAAGGAAGATCCTTGTTTCCGGATTGAGAGAGGTATACAGCACGAGACAGTCCTTTGCCCCCCGGTAGTGGGTGTCTTCAAGCGATTCACGCGTGATGGGGATGAATTTGCTTTTTGTGCTGGTGGTCCCTGATGACTTGGCAAACCACTTGACCTCACCTGGCCAGAGAACATTTTTTTCGCCGGCCCGGAGCCTCTCGACCCATGGAATCATATCGTCGTATGACTGTACGGCGACGTTCCTGCAGAACTGTTCATAAGAGGTCACTGAGCCGTAACCGTGTTCCCTGCCCCATTCGGTATCCTTTGAAGCTGAAACTAACCTGGTCAGAACCTCCTGCTGCGTCTCTGCGGGGTATTTCCTGAAAAGGTCAATCTGTGAGAGGCGTTTGGTATTTATCCATTTAATAACAGAAGGGATGAATGGCATCGGGTCAGTTTTGTTCAAAGATAGCTAAAGCGCGACTATTTTATCTGAAAATATCTCTCAGTACCTGCAGGGAGCGCATCTCCCTGATTCCCGGGAGGTGGAGCCTGTAGTACTTCAACATCCCGGCCAGCAGCTCTGTACGCTCTTCGCCGGACAATCTCAGCGAGGCCAGGTCTTCAGCAGGCATCTGCAGGAGAAGGTTCAACACCCGGGCTCCGGCAGGGTCCAGGTAATCAGGGTGCATTGGCTGCAACGGGGTGAACTGCCCGGTGAGCATATCGAAGTAACAGCCGGTCATATCAGTTCTTGTCGGGCCTATTCCTGCGTAGTCAGTGAAGGCAACGAGGAACCAGAGATGGAAGTTGCTGATCCCTGAAGTCGCCTCATCAAGGCTGATTACTGATGACTCAATGAAATCAAAGAGCATTTTGTTAACATCTTCTTCCCTGATAACATTGTGAAGGAGCTCACTAATGAACAATGCAACGGTGGTCCGGTGGATATCCCCGTGAATCCTTTTTGGGATATAAGCCAGCATCATCTCCTTCAGGTTGTGCAACTCCCTGTTTTCGTAGTAATAAAGTTCCGTATTGAAGATGTTCAGCGGCTGGAAATAGTTGAACCTTGCGGTGCCCCGCTTTGATGATATGCCCTTTACCATTACCGAAAGGCGCCCGTATTCCTGCGTATAGAAATGAGCTATAAGCGAGTTGTCTGAATATCTCACATGGTGGAGCAGTATGGCTTTTGTCCTGGTCAGCATAGCCCGAAATGTCACCTCAAAAGTATTAAAGTTTCATAACAGCATACTGCGAACAGAGACTCTGAGTTTATTAGAATAGAATTATTATTTCAGGTCAGCCAAGATGGAATCAGCATCCAAAGATCAGCTTCTCAGGCGAATTGCAAGGCTTGTGCGCCAGAACAAGGAGCTGGAGGAGCAGGTTAAGAAACTTGAGCGTGAGAAGGAGAGGCTTCTTGAAACCACCGAGAAATACAGGCTTCTTGTTGAGAACAATGAGCTGAAGGGAGTCAGGGTGGCCGAAGAGGAAAAGAGTCTCAAGTTCAACATGGTCACAGTCCTTTTTGCTGACATCCAGAGTTTCTCGAACCTGACCGGGGAAATGGACCCTGCAGTGGTGATGGATGAGCTGGATGAGATTTTCTTTGAGTTTGACCGGATCATCAAAAAATATCACATTGAGAAGATCAGGACCATCGGCGACACTTACATGTGCGCCGGAGGGATACCTGCAAAGAACATCACCAACCCAGTGGAAGTGGTGATGGCTGCTGTGGAGCTGAGGCAGTTTCTACGTGATTTTGAAGCTGCCAGGAGGGGAGACAGGCGCATCTGGAACCTGAAGATCGGGATTCACACGGGACCTGTGTCTGCCACCGTTTCAGGCAGGACCAGGGTCTCCTATGATATCAAGGGCAGGGCGGTGAACACGGCAAGCCGGATTCAGGGTGTGTCTGAAAGTGATTCAATCCTGATCTCGGTTATGACCTATGAGCTTATCAAGGAGTTCTTCAGTTGCGAGTATCACGGCAAGCTTCCCGTAAAATACATGGGTAACATCCAGATGTACCAGGTGGTCGGTCTCCTGCCCGAACTGGCTGATGACAGCAACGGCGCTGTTCCCAACAAGTCATTCAGGGTCAAGTTCGGTCTCATCCAGCTAACTGACATCCAGGAAGTGATACTTGACAAGCTGGAGAAGGAACTGCCTGACTTCCTCTTCTATCACAACGTCAAACACACCGTTGATGTGGTCACCGAGGTGGAACTCATCGGTTGGGCTGAGGGATGTTCTGACGAGGAGATACTGCTGCTGAAGACCGCTGCGCTATTCCATGACGCCGGCCATACGGTCTCATATGATGATCACGAGTACCAGGGTACCCTGCTGGCGAAAGAGATGTTGCCGGCTTACGGGTACAGTGAGGACCAGTTGGAAAGAATCTGCAGGATCATAATGTCAACCAAGCTTCCGCCGAGGCCCGGTGATCTCCTCGAACAAATCATATGTGACTCAGACCTTGATTACCTTGGTCGCAGTGATTTTATCCCGGTGTCCAATACGCTTTACGAAGAGCTCAAGGCACAGGACAAAATCACCAATCTGAACGACTGGAACAAGATGCAGGTGAAGTTCATCTCGGGGCACCAGTATTTTACCGGCACGGCCCGCCACCTCAGAGAGGTTAATAAAAAGCTTCAGATTGAGAGGATCAAAAGCCTGATAACTTAATACCGGTAACAGCTCAATTGATCACCAGCATTTTAGTCACGCCGGCCAGGGTTCCGTCTTCATTTGCGCAAAACACCAGGTAGACTCCTGTTGCCACTCTCTGTGACCTGTAGTTTCGCAGATCCCACACTGCCTGCCCGCCAAGGGATTTTGTCTCATAGACCAGGTTGCCGCTTATATCTGTTATCTTAACCGATGAATTCCCGACAAGGCCTGTTATTGTCACCACCCCTTCGAAATCTTCCCTTACCGGATTCGGGAAGGCATAAATGCCGGAGAAATCATCATTTCCTGATGTTGCTTCGCCTCGATACGATATAATGCCTTCAGAGGTGCCGAACCACACATCACCGGTGACTCCGTTAACAGTTATTTTTACGATATTGTCAGAAAGGAGAGGGCTGTTGGCGGTGGTGAAGTGAGCCAGCTCCTTCCTGCCATCGTCAGACATAAGAAACGCGCCGGAACTGAGAGTTCCGAACCATTTCCGGTTGGCGCCGTCGACGGTGAGAGCTGTCACCGTTTCGGTACCGAGGAGATAATCAGCAAGTCCGGAACCGTCGTTTCTTGGTATCTTGATGCGTGAGGCTTTCAATTCAGAGGTGAAGACCCTGCCCGGATTATAGAAGACTGCCGGGCCCATGTCTGTTCCCACCCATATATTTCCGTCATGGTCGGCGGCGATCGAAAAGAGATTGTTCATGGTGTGCCCATCGGCATCCTGGACCTGCATCCTGATATACCTGTCGTCGGAAGTATTTGAGGGAGTTCCTGCCGGGTCATAGACAAGAAGTCCGTTACCGCGGGGCAGTAACACCCATATGTATTGATTCCGGTCAATGACCATATCTCCTGCCACTGTCATGTTAAGGTTCACCTGTGTGATGATCCAGTTGCCGTCCGGGGTGAGTGCTTTCAGGTTGCCCTGCACTCCTGTCTGGGTCATCCAGAGGTTGCCCGACCGGTCCCAGGCAAGGCCGCAGATGCGCGAGTAGTTCTCTCCGGGCAGGATGCTTGACAGCGGGGAGTTATACTGGTTGTAGTTTTTAACCAGCTCGCCATCGAGGAATTCATAGAGACCGTTGCCCCATGATGAAACGAAGAGGTGCTTCTCATTGGAGGGATCGATTGCGGCCCGCATTGCATCCCTGTCAGCTTCGCCGTAGAGAATATGGCTTTCCCAGGAATTACCCGAGCCGGCAAAAACCTGGAGCGGCCTGTAGACATTCCCCCACGCGTTGTCAACCGTTCCTCCGGTGACACAGAAGCTGTTACCGGAAAAGACAATGTCTGCAACGTTGGCAGTATAGGGTCCGTCGATGGTGTGGTTCCTGAAATCCGTGTAGTTTGTGGTCGATACCAGGCCCACTGAGGCGTCGGCCACCCACAGATCCTGGCCTGTTGCCAGTGCGCCGGCCGGGGAGGTTCCTGCCCATCCATATCCGGGTATCTCCCGGGTGACGGCACCCTGCGGAGACAGAATTCTCAGAGAAGAGGAGAGTGACACTATCACGCGGCTGCCGTCTCCGTCAAGTGCCCTGATTGTCCCGGCCGGTTCGGTGGTAATCAGGGTGGCAGGCTGGCCCTGTGAGACAAGAAACAGGGAATCAGCTGATGAAGCAGGTCCGGTTGTGCCCGGTTTGCATATCATCAGGCCGGTTCCGGCAGTAGCTATCTTGCCGTATTCTGATGTTGGTTCCGGAAGGTCATCGAGCAGTTCCCAGTTACCATAATAGGAGAGACCCTGGCGGCTCACGGGGGCGGACCATACTCCCCTGGCGGTGGCGGCATAAACCCGGTCACCAAGTATGACAGCTTCGTTCACGCTGTTTGTTTCGCCGTCAGGCCCGGGTCTCCAGGTATCGGCTACGTACCTGCCGCGGATGTCAATCACAACAATTCCGAAGCTGGCTGTCAGCAGGGCCCTGCTTCCGTTGACAGTCACTCCGTAGATCTCCTTCAGGCCAGGTATGTACTTGTTTTTGATATCAGGGATGCTGGTGATGATCCCGTTTTTAAGGATGTCTATCCCCGTGCTTCGATAGACGATGATAAGCGACTCTTCCGCTTCGCACCATGCAACCAGTGCGATAGCTGTCTCCGTCAGTCCTGATACCCTTGAGAGTGACGAGGTAGCGCCGCTGCCCGGATCATGGACAAGCACCGCGGAACCGGTTGAGGAGTATATTTTCCCGCCACCGGCGGTGATTGAATAAGACCTGCTGTAAGGAAGGTGGTCATCCCATGATCCTACAGGTCCCTGTCCGGATGCCAGGAGAGAGGCCAGGGCAAGAATTGCGAGTGAGATGATCCTTTTCATTTTATGGCCTGTTACTTTCGGGTGCCAGCCCGGTTCTGATCACTGAGGAATCCGATAAGCTTCCTCATGGCTTTCGCCCTGTGCGAGATCCTGTTTTTTTCGCTTAAGGGTATCTCGGCAAAAGTGAGGTCATATCCCGATGCAAGGAAGACGGGATCATATCCAAATCCGCCGCTGCCTCTTCTTTCCCTGATGATTTCGCCTTCAACCGTACCCTCGAAGAGATACTCCGAGCCATCAATAATCAGTGCGATTACTGTTCTGAACCGGGCGCTTCTTTCGGAAAGATCCATCATCTCGCGGAGGAGTTTCTCTATGTTGTCATCAAAGCTTTTACTCTCGCCTGCATACCTTGCCGAGTATACCCCGGGTGCACCGCCCAGGGATGAAACCTCAAGGCCTGTGTCGTCTGCGAAGACGTTCAGGCCTGTCTTTTCATGCACATACCTTGCCTTGAAGAGGGCATTTTCCTCAAGTGTTTCGGCTTCCTCGGGAATATCTTCGGTGATACCAAGGTCAGCAAGCCCGAGAATCCTGAAATTTTTATCAAGAAGATCACTTATCTCCCTGATTTTATGCTTATTGTTGGTTGCGAATACAAGTTCCATTTTCTAAGGGATAAAAGGCAAAATTAATCATTGCATTGTGACGCTGCTTTACCGGTATACCAAAACCGGAAAATTATAGTTTATTTTTGTATAGATCACCAGATTAAAATCCTCTATGGTTATCAGCCATTTCCGCGGGTTCATGACTGCTTGCGTCTTCCTTTGGACGGGAGCGTTTGCGGCTGTGTCTTTGCCGATGTCTGGGGCTGTGCCTTTGCCGGTGTCTGGGGCTGGCCCGGGGCAAGGGTCCGGCCTGCAGTCCGCGGAGAGGTTGACCGGCGTTTATCTCTATCAGTCAGGGCAGATGATTGACACAGCTACGGCTGTACCTGTCTTGAGATACCGTGACGGAATTATATTCACCATGGGAAATGATACTGCAGTTGAGTACTCCTATTTCATGGCCGGACCTGACAGTGAGTGGACTGAATGGACTGACAGGGCATACAAGGAGTACACGAGCCTTGATGCGGGAAAATATATCTTCATGTACCGTTACAGGGTAAAATACGCAGGAGTTGGCACAGGCGAGGGTTCATTCAGATTCAGGGTCAGGCCTCCATGGTATTTCTCACTGCTGGCGCTGATCATTTATCCGCTGTTGCTGCTTGCCGGGGGTATCATGATGCGGAGACGGACGCACAGGCTCTACACGGAGAGGCAGAGCAGGCTTGAACAGCTGATAGCGGAGAGAACAGAAGAGCTTCAGCATGAAAAAGAGAAGTCTGACAGCCTTCTTGCCAATATGCTTCCGAAGGGCACAGCCGAGGAGATAATGTCAAAGGGGAAAGCAGACAAGAGAAAATATAATTTCGTTACGGTGCTGTTTTCAGATATCCAGGGATTTACGAAGATTGCTGAAGAGATGAACCCTGAGACCCTGATAGATGAGCTCGATCGCTTCTTCTTTCATTTCGATTCTGTGGCGGAGAAATACCGGATAGAAAAAATCAAAACGATTGGTGACGCCTACATGTGTGCCGGAGGCATCCCGGAGAGAAACAGGACAAATCCGGTCGAGGTGGTTCTGGCAGCGCTTGAGATGCAGAAGTACATGCAGGTAATGAAGAACGATCCGGCCCGGCCTGCTGCCCGGTTCTGGGATATCAGGATAGGGATACATACCGGAACGGTGGTGGCAGGTGTTGTCGGGCACAAGAAGATCACATATGACATCTGGGGTGACACCGTAAACACTGCAAGCAGGATGGAATCGTCCGGGGAGGCAGGGAAAATAAACATCTCGGGCACTACCTACGAATTTGTAAAGGAGTATTTTACATGTGACTACCGGGGCAGGATGCCGGTGAAGTACAAAGGCGACCTTGACATGTATTTTGTTACCGGGATAAGGCATGAGTTGCGGGAGGCTGACGGATCACCGAACAGGAAGTTTCTTGCTAAGATCGAGATGATACGCATTCTTGATGTGGAAGAGCATGTCTTCACCAGGTACTCTGAAATAGCATCCCCGGATCTCTTCTTTCACAGCGCTGATTATATACGGAGCGTATCATTGCAGGCTGACCTGCTTGCCAGGGCAGAGAATCTTTCTGACGAGGATTACATTCATCTGAGGCTGGCTTCGGTTTTCATTTACTTTGGTTATGCCTTTGATTACAATGATCCTGAGGCTGCTGCTCTGAAAAGAGCCGGTGAGATATTGTCATTTTACGGTTTTGATCCGCACACACTTGAGGCAGTAAGGGAGCTGATCGCCTCGGCCTCTTCACCGGAACAGACCAGCATGGCCGGCCGTGTGCTGCATGATGCAGTGTATGATTTTACCGGAAGAGTTGATTTTATTTCCATGGTTGATAAATTGTACAGGGAGGAGAAAGCCTACGGGAAGACTGGAGACCCGAAAGCCTGGTTCAGGGAGCTGGCTTCCAGGATCGGAGAGAACGGATTCCTGACAGAAACAGCACGCAGGCTGAGGTCTGTGGCTGAGGATGAGCAACTCAGGGCTCTCCGGGAATTTGCCGGCGGCCGGCTCAACAATACTTAAAATCATTTGGAACTTTGGTTTTAAACCGTACATTTGAAAAATCCAAAATTTGAGATCATGGTAAATTTAGACTGGAATAATCTTCCTTTTGGCTACATCAAAACCGATTTCAACGTAAGGTGCCATTATAAAAATGGCCAGTGGGGCAAGCCAGAGGTATCGGATTCAGAGTACATCAACATCCATATAGCCGCAACAGGACTTCACTACGGCCAGGAGGCCTTCGAAGGAATGAAGGCATACCGCGGACGTGACGGCAAGGTGAGGTTGTTCCGTTGGGATGAGAATGCAAAAAGACTTATATCATCGGCAAACGGAATCCATATGGCTCCGGTACCGATTGAGCTTTTCAGGGAGGCTGTCTTTACTGCCGTGAGACTCAATGAGAAATTTGTTCCCCCTTACGGTTCGGGTGCTTCACTCTATGTCAGACCCGTACTATACGGAAGTGGCGCCGAAGTAGGTGTGAAGCCGGCATCGGAATATACCTTCATTGTCTTTGTAACCCCCGTGGGTCCGTATTTCAAGGGTGGAGTGAAACCGGTGAACATGCTCATATGCCGCGATGTTGACAGGGCAGCCCCGCTGGGCACTGGCAACATAAAGGTTGGCGGCAATTATGCAGCCAGCCTGAGGGCCATAGTTAAAGCCCGTGAGGGCGGCTACGGCAATGCGCTCTTCCTCGATGCATTGGAAAAGAAATACCTTGATGAGTGCGGTCCGGCCAACTTCTTCGGAATAAAGAACAATACCTACGTTACACCTAAGTCGGTATCAATCCTTCCTTCAATTACCAATAAGAGCCTTATTGCCATTGCTGAAAGCATGGGGATAAAGACCGAACGGCGCAGGATTCCCGTTGAAGAGCTTGCAGAGTTTGAGGAGACCGGAGCATGCGGCACCGCCGCCGTTATCAGTCCGATAGCTAAAATATTTGACCCCGAAACCGGGAAGGTTTATGAGTATTGCAAGGACGGCAAACCGGGCCCTGTTTCAATGAAGCTCTTTAACAAGCTTGTGGGGATTCAGTACGGCGATGAGCCTGATGAGTTCGGCTGGATGACCGAGGTTTAAATCCTGAGGTGATATTCAGGAATTTTATCTGTTAAGCCTAAATATCAAAAAATTGCAGGGCTGCTGAAGGATTTGGCGGTTTGTATGCTATTTTTGAGGCAAATTTTCTGAAGTGGCAAAATCAACGGGAGGGATATCCAGGTACAGACTCGGCAGTTCATATGCCACACTCGTTGTAAGTGTTTCCCTGGTGCTCTTCCTGCTGGGCATCCTTGGCATGGTGCTGATCAATGCCCGTCAGTTGTCAGACTATTTCAGGGAGAGTCTCTCGTTTACCATCATGCTGAAGGAAGACGCACGTGAGGCTGACATAAGGATGTTGCAGAAGGAGCTTGATGCCAAACCTTATGTGAAGCAGACGGAATATGTCTCCAAGGACGAAGCAGCAGTTAAGCTGCGTAACGAGCTTGGCGAGGATTTCCTTGATTTCCTCGGTTACAATCCACTGATGCCGACAATTGATGTTTATCTGCAGGCCAGGTACACGCATCCTGACAGTGTGATAAAGCTTGAAAAAGTCATCGCGGATTATCCGGTGGTTGATGAGGTTTACTACCAGGAGTCGATCCTTAACCTTATCAATGACAATGTTCGCAAGATCAGCGTATTCCTGTTGGTGATCAGTCTTTTGTTATTTCTTATAGCGCTTACAATCATAAACAACACGATAAGGCTTTCGATTTATTCGAAAAGGTTCCTGATAAACACGATGCAGCTTATTGGAGCCAACAGGTCGTTTATTCGCAAGCCCTTCCTGCTGAAGAGTCTCTTTTTCGGCTTCCTGGCTGCACTGATAGCTATCGGGCTGATGATGGGACTGATGTATCTGATAGAGAAAGAGTTTTTTACGCTCTTCACTTATGAGAATATCAACCTTTTCCTCCTGCTTTGCCTGGTACTTGCGGCAGCAGGGATTCTGATTAACGGAATATCTACATTCTTTGCCGTAAACAGGTATCTCGGCATGCACGAGGATAAATTATATTATTAGAAAATCATGGTCGCAAAAAAAGAAGAAGAAAAAAAGACCGGTTTCGCCCTGGGAAGGGAAAACTACAAGCTGATGGCCATAGGCTTCGCTGTAATTATTGTCGGTTTCATACTTATGGCCGGAGGCAGGTCTGATGACCCCAAAGTCTTCTCGGATGATATATTCAGTTTCCGGAGAGTTACACTGGCTCCGCTGATCGTTCTGGCCGGCTTTATTTTTGAGATCTATGCAATAATGAAAAGGCCAAGGGAGTAAAGTCTTTGTTCTTCTTAAATCAAATAACCGGGAATGAATTGGTATGAGGCCCTGATTTTCGGGCTGGTGCAGGGATTGACTGAGTTTTTACCGGTCAGCAGTGACGGCCATCTTGAGATTGTTAAATTCCTGTTCGGAGGGGTTAAGGAGAGTTTTCTCTTTTCTGTTGTCGTGCATGGCGCTACCGTGCTGAGTATACTTGTGGTGTTCTGGAAGGATATTTTAAAACTGCTTGCGGGGGTATTCAGATTTAAAATGAATGAAGAGACTGTCTACGTTTTGAAGCTGATAGTGTCAATGATACCGGTGGCAATTGTAGGGTTTACCCTGAAAGACCAGGTCGAATCGCTGTTCGTAGCCGACATGGATATCACCGGGTCATTTCTGCTTGTCACGGCACTGTTTCTGCTGGTGGGGCATTTCGTGCCTAAAAGGAATAAGCCGATCAGTTATGGAGGTGCATTTGTGATAGGGATTGCACAGGCACTGGCTACTCTTCCAGGGCTTTCCAGATCCGGCTCAACAATTTCTACAGGTCTGATGCTTGGCAACAGCAAGGACGAGCTGGCCCGGTTCTCATTCCTGATGGTAATTGTTCCTATTTTGGGAGCCAATTTCATAGAGCTTATAACCACCGATGCTGGAACCGTTAACGGTGTCTTTTTCCCGCTTGTTATTGCGTTTGTTGCAGCGTTTGTGTCAGGATACGCAGCCTGCCGCTGGATGATAAACATTGTCAGGAAGGGTAAGCTTGGGTGGTTTGCACTTTACTGTGTTTTGGCAGGTCTAACATTAATAATATTTGCCTGAAGGTGCTGAAGAGGTGTTCCGACTTTGAAGATGGAGAGGTGCTGCTGTTTCAGAAGCCGCTTTACTGGACCTCCTTTGACCTAGTGAACAAGGTGAAGCTGGCCATCCGTCATCACTGCGGATTGAAGAAACTGAAAGTCGGACATGCCGGCACTCTCGATCCGCTGGCAACCGGGCTGATGATTCTTTGCACCGGGAAGGCCACAAGGAGAGTGGAGGAGTTCAGGGATCTCGACAAGGAATATATTGCGGTGGTCAGGTTCGGTCAGACAACTCCTTCTTTTGACCTGGAAAGTGAGGTGGATGCAGAGTACCCTTCCGGTCATATTACGGAGGAGTTTGTCAGGGAAAAGCTGAGAGGATTTTTAGGGGAGCAGGACCAGGAGCCTCCGCTTTTTTCGGCCAAGTTTGTTGACGGGAAGAGAGCATATGAGCTGGCCAGGAAGAAGATCAAGCACAGGCTTGACAGTGTGAAGGTTGTTTTCCGTGAGCTGGAGCTTCTGGAGTACAGCGGGGTTGATGCCACTGTAAGGATTGTCTGCAGCAAGGGGACCTATATCAGGGCTTTCGCCCGTGATCTTGGGCAGGCGCTTGGCAGCGGTGGTCACCTGAGGTCGCTTGTTCGCAGCGCCATAGGTGATTTTCGCCTTGAAAAGGCACTTTCTGTAGAAGAGTTCAAATTTTTTCTTGAAAATTTGAAACATAGTGAAAACTCATTCGTATAAATATTCTTGTACTAACGTATTTTGATCATGAAACTATCTCAATTCAAGTACACACTACCCCAGGAGTTGATTGCTCTTTACCCCTCCAAAAACAGGGACGAATCGCGGCTGATGGTAGTGCACAGGGATACCGGGGAGATTGAGCATAAGGTGTTTAAAGACATCGTGGAGTATTTCAGGGAGCGTGATGTGCTTGTATTCAACAACACCAAGGTTTTTCCGGCCAGGCTGTACGGGAACAAGGAGAAGACTGGGGCTGAGATAGAGGTGTTCCTGCTTCGCGAGCTGAACCGTGAGCAGAGGCTTTGGGATGTGCTGGTTGACCCGGCAAGGAAGATCAGGATTGGCAACAAGCTTTATTTCGGGGAGGATGACCTGCTGGTGGCGGAAGTGATAGACAATACCACATCGAGAGGCAGAACCCTTCGTTTTCTCTTTGACGGAACATATGAGGAGTTCAAGCAGACGCTTTATTCGCTCGGCGAGACTCCGCTTCCGAAGTTCATCAACAGGCCTGTTGAACCGGAGGATAATGAGCGGTACCAGACCATTTTTGCAAAGCATGAAGGAGCGGTTGCTGCGCCGACGGCCGGGCTTCATTTCAGCAGGGAACTGCTGAAGAGGCTTGAGATAGTTGGCGTTGAGTTTGCCGAGATCACCCTTCATGTGGGGCTTGGCAATTTCCGTAATGTTGATGTGGAGGACCTGACCAAGCACAAGGTTGATTCCGAGAGGATAATCATCTCCGAGGATGCATCGGTGCTGATCAACAAGGCCAAAGAGAGGAAGAGCAGGATCTGCGCAGTAGGAACCACCGTGATACGGACACTGGAGAGTTCTGTTTCTACCTCGGGAATGGTAAAACCGTTTAACGGATGGACCAACAAGTTTATCTTTCCGCCCTACGACTTCAGGGTGCCCGATATGCTTGTGAGCAATTTCCAGCTCCCGTATTCCACTCTGCTGATGATGGTTTCCGCTTTTGCGGGCTACAATCTTCTTTTTGATGCATATCGTACTGCCGTCAAGGAAAAATACAGGTTCGGAACCTACGGAGATGCCATGCTGATTCTTTAGCGACGAGGCATCAAAATTGTTGATAACCATTTGATAATGTGGATAATTAGTGCCGGCATCACTTGCCGGCACTTCTCTTTTCTCTGAAATTCACGCATTAAGAGGCTAAATTCTTCTGCAATGAAGTAACCATTTTGACGTTTGATGAGTATAAATGACGTACAGCAGTTAAAGAAGCCACGTAATCAACCTGTAGAATGTTAAGTTACAAGAAAGCGATATTTCCATTGCTTGCAGGGATATTCGCTTTATTATTTGAGTTATCAGTTTCAGCCCAGTGCGGACCGGGGAAGACGCCTTTCGAAGTACAAGGATTTGGGTCTGTGGCAATGCAGAGTTTAAGTGTAGGCCCTCCGGAATATGTGCTTGGTGCGCCCAACGGTTCTGCAGCTCAGTTATACGATAATGGCGATTACATTGTGATTGATTTTATTGATACTGTTCTGGCAGGGCAGGAATATGTAATTTATTGGCGGCAAAGGTCTGGCGCATCAGGAATCTCCACACTCAATTGGAGTGAGTCACTAACCTACGGATCATATGATCCTCCTCGGAACATTACGACTTCTAATGAAGAACTTTTCAGTCAATCTGTAACAGCAACCAATGATTTCAGGTATATCAGGATTTTTAACAATAATGGATCTGATTTTGAAGTCGATGCCGTTTCATATACCACCGTAAAGTGCTTTTCAAGTATCTGTGCCCCCGGGTTCAGTGGCCATTTACTTTCAGGAAATGCTCTACCTCTAGAGGCTGCTGATATTAAAGATGTTAATAATGCAAGATCTATTGCCGGAGTACCAGATGGTAGTTATGCCAGTTTTAATAGCAGTGGGGATTGGGTTATTATTAATCTTCCATACACTATTCCAACAGGTCAGATTTACTCTCTTGTGTGGAGACCAATTGATCAAACAGGTGTTGCGTTCTCGAGAATTTCCATTGAGGAATCCGACGGAAGTACCTGGGGGCCTGTCAAGCTTGCAAGTGCCTATTATGGACAGTCATCCAGCTTCCTGGTTGAACAAGTGACAGCCTCTCAGAATACAAATCGGCTGAGAATAAGATTAGATCCTGGTTCAGACTATTTTTACCTTGATGCCATTGTCTTTCATACTTTAAGTTGTGATCCACCGCCACCGGTTCTTGGGGTTAGCGGCGATTATGAATTTTGCGGCTTACCTGTTTCTATTTCTACGGGATTGACAATCAG
>Ga0209098_1000425_pt1 | contig 46714 bp, 42 predicted proteins | sample AD_JPNHW1_MetaG_FD_184429 | JGI IMG/M metagenome (GOLD analysis project Ga0209098, IMG submission 184429) | Active sludge microbial communities of municipal wastewater-treating anaerobic digesters from Japan - AD_JPNHW1_MetaG (SPAdes) (version 2) | ecosystem: Engineered > Bioreactor > Anaerobic...
GTATTAATTTTATAAGAACCAATTGCATATATGGTATTTCCGTCTTTTGATGGAATTATTGGGCACATGCTAATATTTGTTGAACCAAGATTTGTCCAAGTTGTTATATCTGGTACATATTGTGTATTTGAATATGTTATATTTTTGTTTATTTTTTGAAGTATTATTGGATTTGAATATCCATCAGGTAATATTGGATTTGGCGTAATAGATGGCACATGTTTATAAACAATGTTGTCGCTAATTGTTGTTTGTGCTTGAATTAAATAACTTGTTGAAGTTGGTGTTTGGTTGACAGTATCAGAAATTGGAAATATAACTGGACATATATTTATAGCATTTATGCCATGTTGACTAGATGATGTTTTAATTGGATAATCAGATGTAATAATACTATCTATTCCATGTTGGCTAGATAATGTTTTAACTAGATAATCAGACGTAACAATACTATCTATTCCATGAACAGCACTTGTTGATATAATTGGTGTTGTTATTGTGATAGAATTATAAGTTGCCATTAAATTACCTTATTAAATTGCTATTCCCTGGAATAAAAAATGGACCAATTTTTATATATTCAATTGTTCCTGTAGATGGAATTGTTGTTCCTCCACCTAAAGCTGTGGGTGCCCAATAAATATCTTGAAGCCTGCCTTTAAGAGTCTTTTTTCCAGGTGATCCTCCATAAACTAAAATAGGAAACATATTTATATTATTATCAGAAACATCATTTGTAAAATCAGATACAGGATTTATATCGTAGCTCATAGGACGTAAAAATCCACAATCTGTTATACTTGGAGCAATAAGAGGCACATAACATTTAGAAAATTTTTGACTAATTACACCATAATAATCTTGATCAATGTGAGTATTAGCAAAAGATATAACCCAAGGATTTGTATCGGCAGGTCTTGAAGGTGAAACTGGTAACATTGAAAATATTTCTAAATTATCAAGTGCTGATATATCACTTGTATGCCATATGAAAAAATATCCTTCTGTTGTGTATGCATAATGTGTAGTGTGCCTACTATATACATCACTTTGATATGCACCTACTTTCCACCATTCACCGTGAATTGATGACACAATTGGGAAATATGTTGTTGTAGAATTTAGTGTTGGTGCAGTTTTTGAAAAGTATATATTAATAAGATTATAATTAACATGACCTAATGTAATATATACATCTAATGTTGAATTGTATAATATTACCCATGATTGAATAGTATTATTTTCATTACCTCCAGGAGCTGCATCATTACAAACTTGCCATCGATCTGTAGCGTCAGGTAAAGAAGACGGAGCAGTGAATACATCAATAGTTTTATTTAAACCACAACATCCATAAATAACCCATTTCCCAGTTGCTAATAATGCTTGTTTATATCCAAATAAATGTGCTCTGATAGCAGAATCAGTATTTGTTGCTATATTAGATAGAGAACCAAAATACCAACTTTTTTCATATGCCATTTGTCCTTTATATTTCGTTTATATTCATATTATATTCTATATTATGCCGACATTTTGTAAAACTATTTTACTAATGCTGTGTTAGCTGGGATCATAAGTTGCCCAATTTTCATATATTCAATTTGGCCAGTTGAAGGTGTTGTATCACCACTAACTAAACCAGATGGAGCCCAATAAACATCTTGAACAATGCCTTTAAAAGATTTGAAGCCAGGTGTTGTTGTATAAACTAAAATAGGAAGCATATTTATATAACCATCAGCACTATCAGTTATAAAATCATCAATAGGATTTATATTTCCACGATAATGTAAAAAAAATGAATCTACTGGTTGATTTGGTGATAAAATTGGAGCAAAACATTTAACGGGTCCAGCTGTTGATTCTAATACATATAAGACTTCACTTGTAGTATTATGAAAAACACAAACCCAAGGAGTTATATCACTTGTCTTTGATGTTGTTATTGGTAATAACATAATTAAATTCAATTGAGAATAAGGTATATATGTACTATCACATGTGTTCCATATAATAAAATGTCCTTCAGAAGTGCATGTATAATGTGTTGTATATTTGCCATTTTCTATTCTAGATAATAAAGGATTTCCTATCCACATTATATTATTAGATACAACAGGAAACCATGTTGATGTTGATGCTAATGTTGGAGTATTTTGTGTAAAACATAAAATTGAACTCAAATATACATCACCTGCAATACTAATTATGTAATACAATTTTAAAGTATCATTATATAATATACACCAACTTTGAGGTACTTGTAAATTTTTATTACCAGAACAAGCTATATCAGAATAAACTTGCCATCGATCAGTAGTATCAGGCAAAGAAGATGGAGCGGTTAATGTTCCGCCATTGTTTCGACCACAACAGCCATAAATAACCCATTTACCTGTTGCTAACAATATAGTTTTAATGTTTAATAATGTATCTTGTTCTACTTTAAGTGGAACATTAGTAATTTGACCAACTATTGATCCAAAAGTCCATGTTTTTTCGTAAGTCATTTGTCCTTTAGTTCATCTTATTATATTACTGTTAGCAGGAATCATAAGCGGACCAATTTTCATATATTCAATTTGACCAGTTGAAGGCATTGCACTTCCATTAGGTAAATGATATGGTGCCCAATAAATATCTTGAAGCCTACCTTTAAGAGTTTTAGCATTTGTAGTTGTTCCACATATTAAAATAGGAAACATATTTATGTTGCCATCAATATCGTCATATAATAGATCTAAAATATTTAAACTGGAATTCCATATACCAGGATATAAAAATATTGAATTTGTTGGAGTATTTGGCGATAATAAAGGAACGAAACACATTGATGATCCTGAAGAAAATACATCAGTATTTATTGTTGTACTACTAGTCCAAATAAAAACCCAAGGAGTTGCATCTACTGATCTAGAAGGTGCAATTGGCAATAGTCCAATAAAATTTAATTGACTATTAGCAAGTAAATCACCTGTATTCCATACTATAAAATGACCGTCAGATGTATAAGCATAGTGAGTTATATACCTAACGGCATTATTATAATACGATTGTAAATTAAATCCAGACCAACCAATTTTATTAGAAACAAGTGTTGGATACCAAGTTGTTGTTGCTGATAATGTTGGTGCAGTCTGTGTAAAAAATAATGCTGTATAACCTCCATTATATAGATATGTCATACCTAATGCAAAATACAAATTTAAAGTAGAATTATATAATATACACCAACCTAATGGAGTATTTAATGAATTGCTTGTAGGAGCAGTAATATCTGTATAAACTTTCCATCGATCAGTAGTATCGGGTAGAGCAGATGGAGCAGTTAATGTTCCTCCATTATTTAAACCACAGCATCCATAAATAGTCCATTTGCCAGATGATAATAAAATATTTTTGATATTCAATAGTAAAATTTGTTGTATTTTATATGCTTCAGATGGAACACCACAATTGATTGATCCAAAACTCCATGTTTTTTCATAAGCCATTTGTCCTTTGTTTTTGTTATATCAAATTATATATTTACTAATCCAGCAAATGAAATACCGCAAATATCAGATTGACCTGGGGTTGTTGTTGTTATATGAAATAATATATCATAAAGATATTCATTAGCAGGTAAAGTTATTGATGAACTGCATTTTATTGGACCAAGGTCAGATGTTGAAATTGTTATTAATGAATTAGCGACATCAGTTCCCAATGTTCTGTTAAATAATTTACATTCAACGTTAAATGTTGTAGCGCTTCTTTCTAAAACTGCATAAAAAGTTGGCATTGGAAAATAATTTCCATTTATTGGTTTTGTAGCAACTCTTGTCCAATTATAATTGCTTGTATTTTGAGTGCTAGCAAATAATACAGATTCGTAGGGTAAATTTGATGGTTTAATTCCTGAACCATTATTTAATTTATAAATTTTGGGATAAGAACCTCCTGTTCCAATTAATATTGTTCCGGTATCTAATTTTACAGATGAGTGTGTTAAGGAATTACCAAGATTAGTTATAGATGTTTTTGTCCATGTAACACCATAGTCATAAGATTCATACATTGCATCATAAGCAAATGTTAAAACGTGTCCATTGCCTATATATGTAATATGACTTATTGGTTTAAATAGTGTAGATGTTTTTGTCCAAGTTAATCCATAATCTGTAGATCTTGCTATTGGAAAATCACCATTGCTACTTTCTCCAACTAAAACAACGCCATTTCCACAATAACATAAACCACCTTGAATCCAAGAATAATTAAGAGCAGTCCAATTTGTATCAATATTAATATCTGTCCAAGTTAACCCATTATCAATAGAACGAACAGCATTATTTGAACCATTTTTACCAGTTGGAATAATTATAATACCATTATCACAATAAACTCCACCACTAACATTTTGACTATATGAAAATGATTTTACATTTGTCCAAGTTAATCCATTGTCAGTCGATCTCATTATATAATAAGTTGGATTATAGTTATCATTGAAAGTAAGTAATAATACATTTCCATTACATTTTATAAATTTAGGCCTAGTAACATATGTATTAGGAGATGATAATACTGATAAAGCTGTCCAAGTTTCTCCATAATCTGTTGATTTATAAAATCTGCTTTTATAATCAGGATATCCTGGAGTAGCAAAAACACTTAATACAACTCCATTTCCTAAATAAATAATACTTAAACATACTGATGTTGAAAAGGCAGGTGCTATAAGTATTGTTTTCCAAGTCTTGCCGTAGTCATATGATTTTGCTATTTTTGGATTTGCACTATCTAATTGAGCGATAACTTGTCCATTGCCCAGATATTGAATACTAGTGATACCACCATTGCTACTTGATGTAAATTCTGTATAGGTGAGAGAATTATAATCAATATTATTTAAACCTATATTATTATTTAATCCTTGTGCTACTAAAACTTCAGTTTGTATATCTGATGATTTATTTAAATCAACCCAAGTACCGTTATCAATTCTACTTACCCATTTGTTTTTAGATTTGTCATATACAATTGCGGCATATTGATTTTGAATTTCACCAGATTGAACGAAAAATCCTAAATAACCATTAGAATTTGAATTGTTGTTTATAATAAATTTGCCAGCCAAATCTGTATTTGTATTTGCAGATGGTTGAATAACAATATTACCAGCTCGATAATCAGTTCCACCAGGAATGCCAGAATATAATACTAAATCACCACCAACATTTTTATAACCAGTACCAGGAATAATATTTATTCCACCACCAGCTGCACCTGTTGCGACATTATTATAAATACTATCATCACCAGCATTACCAGCGCAAATATATAATGTACCTCCAGTACCAACATTATGTTCTGCATCTGTATTATATGAACCATCGCCAGCTGCAATAGTTAAAGATGAACCATTTGATCCTAGATCAGTAGCTTGACTTATTGCAATTCTTTTATCAGTTTCTTTTGAAAAGTTAATATCGCTTATAACATAACATTTTGAGCTGTCCTTTTCTTGACCAAAATCAATAAAACCATAAAATTTAACATTTGGATTTGGATATGAATTGAATGTGTTGCCTATATTAACACAACTAGACATTCTTCGTCCTATTTCAACTGTTCCATAAACAGGAACGAAAACAGGATCTCCACTTACGCCATATAAACCACTGGCTCCATAATGTGCTGAAGCTGAAGTTCCACCATCAATAAAAACGCTAGCACCTTGGTTTTTTATACTACCACCACCAGTAATATATAAAGTGCCACCAGTACCATTTGTTCCAATAAAATCACCAGCTTGTATTCGTAAATCGCCAGCGTTGACAATTGAACTATCACCACCTGTAATAGATAATCCATATGATGCATTTTCCGAATCATTTTGTACAACACCAATATGTCTAGTGTTACCCAGTGGTAATAAAACATCATTAGTTGGATTCCAAGCGTTACTTGCCCAATGTAATAATTGATTATTTTCTCCAGCTGGTAATGAAGTTCCACCACCTTTTGATGAAGCTCCAATATAATCAGCTATTAATTGTTTATTTCTTAAATCAGTTACATCAACGACAATTGGTGTGGCTGCATTTTGTACAATTAATCTATATAGTGGTTTAAAACTTCTAAAGGTATTATTATCTAAAGATAGTTTATCAAAACGACTTTGATATTGTGCATCAGTTAATGTAGCATATTGATCTTGTCCCATAATAATCATAATTGGACAATTCAAACAATTTGTGCCAACAATCCAATAAGAGACATAATAGTTTGTAGATGCTTTACTAATTAACCAACCATAATCTCCATATGAGTTATAACCAACTTCACCAGTATCAAATTTGTAATAGACAATATTATTAAAAGGAGAAGGATCAAAAATAGTCCAACCACATCCTTTTTTATTTATTATAGTATCTTTTCGATATAGTATTTTTGTTGATAATGGATCTAAAGTTTGTATAGTTTTTGATATAGATACTTCAGAAGTATTTTGTATAATTATACCTGGAGTAATTTGAACTTGGCCATTATAACCATCTGTAGAACCATTTACAAGTTGAAGGCCAGATTTATATTTAATTTGTTGAATAGAATCTTTTAATATATTCTCAGACCAATCTGTATAATATTCTTGACGCTGATCAAATATCCATACGCTATTGGTATTTGCATCATACCATAAATTGCATACGTTTACATTTAATACATCTGAAAAAGAAGTTGAAGAAGTTGTGGATAAGTTTTGATAGGATAAGGTTCTGTTATAATAATATACAGAATAAAATGACGATGTTCCAGTTGTTAATGGTATAGATAGTTCATTTGTGGTAGATACAGTACATGTTACAATTTCAAGACCTGAACCATTATCAACTTGTTGATTGTATGAAAATGAAGTGCCGGTAGGAGATATTGTAAAATAAATATTATTACCACTTATACTAGCATTAATTATCGATGCTGTTTTTTTTATAAAACCTAATGAATTTTTTGTTAATAGTATTTTGTTATTGGCGAAAGCTTTTTTTAATTCACCAGTTTGTAAAGATTTTGTAGCATCTTCTAATGAAATATATTGTAGTAAATTAATTGTTTGATTATTTGTTAATTTAGCCACAGGTGTTTTGGCTAAAATATCTAATGATAATGATGAGCCAGAAATATTTTTTAATATAACGTTCGCCATGTTTCCTGTTTATTGTCAACTTCTCTAAATAATGATTCAATATAGCTATTTGAATATTGCGATGTGAATATTTGGTACAAATATAACTTGTTTGATATATAAGTTCACAAATGAAAATAAAAAAATCGATGGTTCCTCGTAACTCAAAAGAATATAAGGAATTATTAGATGTACGAGATAAGATGTTAAAAGCTATGGCAATGCTTGAAAAAGCAAAAGAGCAAGTAGAAGCTATTGAACAAGAAAAAGAACAAGCTCCTATAATAAAGGTTATATGAAAGAGTATGATATAATAATTGCAGGTGGTGGAGTAGCTGGTGCATTTGCAGCATATAGAATAGCAAAACAAAAAACAATTAAAGCTTGTTTAATAGAATTTGGTCGTCCACCAGGAAAGCGTCGAAAACAACTTGAAGGATGGTTAGGATGTTTTCCAACGGGTAATACGAGATTATATTTAGATGATGTTGAGAAAGTAAAGAAGCTTATTGATGATAAAGAAGCTGACAAATACAATCAAATAGTTTTAGAGATATTATCTGAATATGGTTCAATAAAACCTGCCAAAATAAAAAAACCATCAGACACAGTTAAAAATAGAACATTAAATTACAAAGTTGATTATTTAAATTATGCTCAATGGAAGCCTGATAATGTTCATTTGTTATCAAGAGGTTTAGCTGAGTTTATAGAAAATGCAGGAAATGTTGATTGTGAATTTGATAATGAGATAAAAAATATAACTTATAAAGATGATAAGTTTATTGTTGAAACTGAACTTGGGGTTTTTTCATCTAAGAAATTATTATTATGTGTAGGAAGAAGTGGGTGGAGGTTTGCTAAAACGGTATATAGCAATCTTGAAGTTATTGAAAGTGATGATGAGTGTCAAGTTGGGTTTATAGGAGATGTACCTGCTAGTGGGCTTAAAGAATGGAATGGGTCACATTGTATGTTATCTAAAGATAATTTAACAATTGGACCGTTAATGTGGAATGGAACTGTTATACCAGAAGATCATGTTGATTTGGTAATATCATCTTGGCGTTCGAATGAAGATAGATGGTCAAGTGAAAGAGTTGCTTTTTCTGTTCGAATGAAACAAACTTTTCCAAATAAAGGTTGTGCACAAACTGAACGGTTAGGTAAATTAGCATTTGTATTATCGGATAGTAGAATAGGAAGAATTAAAGTTTCTGATTATATTAATGGGCATCATGACTTATCTTTAATACCTGAGTATAATTGGTTAAAAGATGCGATGAATGAAGTTGGTAAAGTTATACCAACATTTTTAACTAAGGGATATATGAATATTCCTGACATTGTTTTATCAGTACCTAAAGTAAAGATTCAAAATAATTTATCAGCAGAAAAGAATAACAATTTATATATTGCTGGAGAATCAGCAAACATATATGGATTGGTAAGTGCGTGTATAATGGGTTATGCAGCTGGCGATAGTATTTGTAAATAAAGGTAAGAATGGTAAAAGACAATCGAACATCTATTGAATCTGATTTAAATCGTCATCATGTAAGGTATGAAGATCCATTATGGAGTGAAGACCAAGAACAAAATGTTAGCAAAGTAATATCTGTTAATATTGTTTATAGTAAGAAAAATTCTATTGAAAATGGTTGTGAATGGAATATTTGCATTTCTAAAAAAGCAGTGTTAACGATTCCAAGCCAAGGTTTAACCAAGAAACAAATTGCGTTTTTGCAAACACCAGAAGGTTTTCAGTTTTTATTGCAAAAATTCAAGCAAGGGTGTAATACAGCTAGTAAGATGAAGGCTGAAATCAAAAATTTTGACCTACCACCAAAAGAACATCAATAACCACCAGCATTAGACTGGTAGCTTGTAAATAGCTTGCGCTTCTACAATAGGCTGAAAGATGGCAGCCTCGCATGATTCCTTATAGGAATCATGCGCTTTATCACGAATATTTCTACTCGCATTAAGATCTGCATTTAAAGTATATCCGCATTGTTTGCACACAAACAATGCTTGTGTTTTTCTGTTTGCTCTTGCACAATATCCACATTTGCTACATGTTTGACTAGTATATTTAGCTTCTACTTTTACAATGCCAATGCTTTTAGCATTGGCTTTATATATAAGAAATTGTTCTAATTGGTAAAAACTCCAATTATTAATTAATATTCTTATTTCTTTCCTTAATCTTTTTGCTCTTATACCTGTCAAATCTTCTAACACCAATGTGTCTCCTGGATTTAAACTTTGGATAATACTTTTTGAAATTTTATGATTAATATCTGCCTTAAACCGTTTTTCTTTTCCAGAAATTTTCTGCAAGTGTCTTTTGGCAGATTTTGTTTTTACCTTTTGTAGTTTTCTTCTAAGGTTACGATAATATTGGGAAACACGCTTAACGTGTTTCCCTGTGTAAAATTTGTTGTTTGATGTTACTGCTAAGTTGGAAATTCCTCTATCTAATCCAACAAACGTCCCGTTTGTTGGTGTATCAGTAATATCTTTCTCAAAAGTTATATGTAAATATACTTTATTTTTGATAATAACTAATTCAGCAGAAGTATATTTCCAAGTAGAAAAATATTCTTTATTATAATCAGAAATGATTAGATTATATCTTTTTCTACCATTGCAAGTTAGTAAACTAACTTGAGATTTATTTAAGAATAAAGAATAAGAATTTTTGTCATATCTAATAGATTGACGTTTAGATTTTGGACAAACTTGTATTTTCTTTTTGCGAAGTGCATTAAGCACTTCACTTGATTTATTTCTGGTAGAACAAGTTAATTGAGAGGGTAAATTAAATTTACTTCTAACATCAGAATATGTTAAATTATGTAAATCAATGCTGTGAGATTTTTTATTAACAAAGCCGATTTGACAAACGTAATTAAACGCATTAGTATAAGCTAGAACAGTAGGAAGCAATTCTATTGCTTCTGCTGTTATCTTAAACTTAATGGTTTTAATTAGTTTCATAATATGTATGAAGTTATATATATAGATTAATATAAAAAATAAAGAGGCAAAATTCTTTTCCTACCACAAAAGTAGGGAGTTTGCAAAGATCATGAAAATAAGTATTGACGATAAAAATTATATTACAATAACAAATTCAAAGAATAAACATTCAATAAAATTTATTTCTCCAGATGAATATTTTTCATTAGCATTAAAAGCTTATTGTGAATATATAGGACAGGAAGAAATTGATTTTACGCTTCGAACATTTTCGTCGAGCGAATCAGTTGTTGTGTTTAACTTGGGTTATCAAGTATTGGTATCATCGCTTGTAGCATTTGAATTAGCTAATCGCATGATCCTTTTAAATGATAAAGCACAACAAACGATTCAATAAAATACTTAAAGGAAAAAAATATGATTTCTCAAAAAAAGCCAATTCTTTTATTGGACATTGGAAATGTTTTGTTTACTGTTAACATGGATTATGTATATAGTAAACTAGTAGAATCGCAATTGTTTGATAGTACAAGTCAAGCATTTTGTTATATGAAGGCTATTGAACAAATACAAAATTTAGGTATTGCTAGTTTTGATACAGCTATGTTGTATCAATATACATTTAATAATATATCTAAATTTAGTGATTTACATACTGTTAATTCAATTTGGTTATCAGATGAAGCGATTATTCCAAATAAAGTAATTTTAGATTATGTTGAGTCTTTGGTGCAAGATAAAAAAATCACAGGAGTTGTTATTGCTTCCAATATGGGAATAGAACACAAACAAAAGATAATTAAATCTCATCAATTATTTGAAAATGATTGTGTTATGCGACATTTTAGTTCTGATATTGGAAGTGTAAAACCGCAATATAATTATTGGCAAACATTGCATCAACGAATAATAAACAAATTTGATTTTGATATTTCAGATAGTTTGATTTATGTGGATGATCGTGTAGACTTTCTCCAAGGGGCTATTTCATATTTCAATGAAATAAAATGTAATTCTTTATGTACGTATCAATATGATTCATCTCAAACAGCAGAAAAAGAATTCTCAATTAAGATTGAAAACATTTTTAAATATCTAGGAGAAATCAATGCCTAAGATTTCATTAGTTGTTGCTGACGTTGAAACAACAGGAACATCTATTGTAGATCATGATATTATTGAAATATCATGTAAGCGATTATTGGATGGTGAGCAAAAAACATGGTGGATGAAAGCTATTCATGAAGATACAATTTCAGCAGAGGCTTTAGCAGTTAACGGACATAAATTAGAAGATATTACATGGAAAACAAAAGCTGGTAAAGAAAAATATAGATTACCAGAAGATGTTTTGCCAGAAATTGAAAATTGGTTATTTGATGATAGAGTAACAACAGCTGATAGAATTTTATGTGGTCATAATATTGCGTTCGATTTTGATCGTATGCAAGAATGTTGGAAACGTTGTGGAAATATAGAAACATTTCCATTTAGTATAAATACAATTGATACAAAAATGTTAGCTGTATTTTTTGATTTTCTTCAAAATACAAGTGGTAGAACATATTCATTAAGTCATGTAATTAAACGATTAGGAATTACTAAACGTCATGCTCACACAGCTGATCAAGATGTTATGATGACGTTTGATTTGGTTCAATATTATATTAATTATTTTGGAGATTTTATAAAAAATAGCAAACAACCTCTTCCAATTATTGGAGAAAATACTTATGAAGTTGAACCAGAATTAGAACAAGAAGATAATGAGGAGGTTGAAGATGAACAAGTTGATGAACTTGAAGATTTGGATATTTGATAGTCCTTTTTTATTTTTATTGTTTTTTTCAATAATCTTTTTTTAATTAAGGGCAGCTACGATATGAGTTTACAATTACTCAATGTTTTTGTGTCAATGAAGCTTGGCCGAAGATACAAAAATAGCCTTGAAATCTTTTCAACTTCAAGGCTATAAATTCTAAATTCTTAAAACGACAGCATCTCATCAATTGCAGGATCACTTGTTAAATCATCAGAAGAGAATTTTTCAATTCCATTCTTCTGTTTGAGTGATTCTGTATAGCTTTTACTTGCTTTTGTAAATTCAAGTTCATTCATACCTAATTCAATAAGTTTTTTATAAAGCTTATAAGTTTGTTGTGTATCAAATGTACTACCATGTAAAGCATTTGAACTAAATTTAATTCCAAGCTTTATAAGCATATCCTCAATTTTAGCACCTTTTTCTAAGTCATGAATTTTAATATATTTTCTACTCATAGCACAAGTACAACACCACATATAAGCAGGAAATTCAGAATTGTTTTGTTTCCAATATGTTGAAACAAATCGTTCATCAAAACTATAATTATGAGCAATAATCAATCTATTTTTTGGTTGCGTTCCATCTTCTTCTAAAAAAGCATTAACCATTGGAATAACATCTTCAATATATTTACCACGATTGGCAAGTTCAAAAGCAGATTTTTTCGTAATTTCCAATGCTTTTGCTTCGCAATATTCTGGGTGTTTAATTTTAACATTCCATGTTTTTTGAACTAAATCTTTGCAACGAATAATTGCAATTTCTGTTAGTTCATTTTTTTTAGAATCTAAACCAGTTGTTTCTGTATCAAGAACATATCTTTCCATTTGTTTTTCCTATTTACTATAACTAAATAATTTCATAACGGTTCCAGCCAAATAAACGATTACAGAACGTAGTTTGTTTGGATGTATCTTTGGTTTAGATATAAAGATAGGTGCGTTTGCTCGACCTTTCTCTACGATTTCAACGGCTTGTTTTGCATCTTCTGCATATACTCTATATTTTATTGTAATAGGAGAAACAATCTCAATAACGACATCATAATAAGATTTTTTAGGAGTTTCTTTTTGTACCATAATATAGTATATATCAAAATTCAATTAATATTATTTGGTATATTATCATTCGTTCTAATATTGTTAGAAATATATCCTTCCACAACTATCATTTTGTTACAATCAATAGAGCCACAAAAAGAACAATGTTCATTGTATATTTCAAATAAACCTAAACTTTTTTTACATTTTGGACATTTTACAAATACTTTACCTGTGAGTAATAATCTGTATAGTGACGTATAGATTTTTTGAGCAATCATAGTTTTGTATTATTTGTAACAATATAGATATATATCTAATATGTTGAACAATGCGGATATTTAGGATAATTTTAGTTGTCAATATCAAAGTATTATTTTGATATATTCTTGCCATATTTAAGGTATCATGTTTTCAAACAGCAGACAATTTAGGATAGAAACATTAAATAAAATTATTGCGCAAGCAAAGTTATCAGAAGTATTAACAAATGATATTCAAATGGTAGAGCAGAATAAACAAATACCAAATGTTCCTATTTTCACACCTTATAATGAGCAACCTTTTTCTATAGCCATTTCAGGAGCGACAGTATGGGTTCCAACCAATCCAATAATAGGAGGGGTTAAACAATCTGATTCAAAATTCAAGGGAGGACACTATAACGTCTTTGTTTGGATTCGTCCAGGAAATCTGTCATCTAATGGCAAGATGAGATCAATAAACACGAATGCTGTTATAGTCACAGTTGATGCGGGTGGAATGGGCAGTTCTGAAAATACAAATAAATATGGCAACTCAGCATTTTTATCTAATGTATTATCTACAATAGATACGACAATGAAAAAACATTTTGGAGATGTTGAATTGGGTAATATAGGTTTAGGGGCTTTTTCTGGAGGGTATGATGCAGTGGGGCATATTTTATCAGATTTGCAAACAAAATCTAATTTAAATTCTATATATCAAAAAGTGAATGCTGTTATGATGCTTGATAATATGCATAATGATACAAACAATGCATTTAAAAATTATGCTCAAGAAGCGGCTAAAAATCCAAATAAAAAATTTATAGCAATGTATTCTCAAATTAATCCTGGTTCGTATAAATCTTCACGACAAGCGGCTGAAGAAATTGCTCAACATGTTGGTGCAAAGAAACAATCATTGAATGGAGAAAGATATGGGAAGGTTAGTCCAAATAGTATAAGTTCAATTAATGGAGTAAAATTAATTGAGGCATATCCTGAAGAATGGGGCAATCAACCATCTCGTAAATATGATCCTGTGAGTAAAAAATATGTCGGGTCTATAGAAGGAACATTACAAAATCAACATGTTATGATTTCAGATGCAGCACCTGATTTAATGAATGAATTATCAAGTTGGAATTCTTGAAAGGGAAAATATGTTAGTATTACCATCTAATGTAACACAATATGTTTCAATGTGGATTGAATCTATTCTTAAATTTCAAAATAAAACAAAATTTGTAGTACCAGTTACTGGTGGAGTTGATTCGGCAGTTTGTGGAGCATTGTGTTTGACAATGAATATGAGTTATCCTATTATTTTTATTAAGATGGGATATAAACCAAATGAAGAAGATTATTTTGAAGACTGGGTAAAAGTTAAATATGGATTATATAATAAGAATGTAACATTTGTTACTCCAACACATCCTCAAATACAATTAGGCGATTTACTTGATAATAATTTTGATAATAGGGAAGTGTTATTAGGTATGTATGTTAATTTAATTGCAAAGAGTCAAAATGCATTAAGTGTTGGTAATACAAATAGGACTGAATATTCTTTACTTAGAGAAACAAATAATGTATTTGATTGTTATCCAATAATTGATTTATATAGAGATGAAGTTGTTAATATTGGAGAAGTTTTAGAGTTGCCATCATCAATTTTAAAATCAGAATCAAGATTTGAAAAAGAATTTGGAATATCATTTGTTGAATTGCAATGGTTAGATCGACAAAATGAAATAAGTGGAATTATATTTACTGATGAAAACCCATCTAGTTCTAAATATTGGGGATTATATTCGCAACGACAAAAAGAAATCATTACAAAAGTATATGCTTATTATCGACAACATAAACATACAGAGCTGTTAGAAAAAAAGATGTGTAATGTGAGAAAAACATTGCCAGGTATCATAAGCTGATATATAGACCTCTGAGCCAAAAAACCTAAATTTTTCTTTTTTGGTGGGAAATGTAGTTATGAATGCGAACGAAACGACACCTCAGAATAACGATAAACCTACGGAGCGCATGATACGCGCATCGAGGGGGGGTGATAGTAAGAGCAACGCGTAAATCGCATTGCAATCAAATATAAGAGCCTCAACGCAAGTTGGGGCTTTTTTGTTATGAAGAACCGTATATTATTTTGTTCTTTTTTTGTTGTTGTCAAATCAAGTTGATATATAGAAGTTTGGGCCAATTAACAATAACAATTTCTCAAGGTTTGAAGAAAATGGCACGAAAAGCAGCTCGCACAGATATTAAAGATTTGGTTTTTTCTCGTATTGAAACGATTCTAGCAAAGCCAAGGACAAGTGCATATACACCAATTAGTTTGGTAGAATGTGTATATTGTTTATTGTTCTTGGTTTATGAAGACCGTCGATATGAGAAATATATGAATGATGAATATCAAGGAAATAAGGCTTGGTATTTTGAAGAAGGACTTGACTACCAAATAATGGTAACAAGACTTCAGAAGTTAATAACAAGATTACAAGATGAAGAATAAATAATATAAGGAAAATGCCCGCTAAATGCGGGCATTTTAAATTGATATGACAAAACCTAAAAAAGAAGAAATAAAAAGTTGGGAAGTTATATTACCAGTTCCTTTGATTATTGATTCTAAGATAACTGATGAAGAGATTATATCTAGAATGGTTATTGCTGAATCTGAATCAGAAGCTTCATCAATATTATCAAGTTCTTTTGAAACGCCTACAGAAATTTATACAATAAAATGTACTGAATCAGAACTATTAGAATTATTAACTATTGATCAAAATATTGGAATAACAATTGAATTGCATAAATATGATGATATGTATGTATTCATTGTAAGTGATGGAGATAGTATAATTGGTCGAGGCGAAATTTGTGAAAGTGGTAAAAAAATAAATAAGGCTGATTTTAAAGACATATTTTTAAAGAATTTTGATCAATTCAAAGAAAAGTTTGAAGCTGGTCAAAAAAGAATGAATATTCTGACTTATAAATTGAAGTTATTAAAAGCTCAATTAACAAATACATCGAGTAATTTACCTAATTAAAAGTAATATGAGTTCTTTGCGAGAAAATGATTTTCAAGAGGCTTTAGATAATTTAACTGGCAATTCAAAAAGTTATGATGAAGAACTTGATTCAGTTGATGAACAAGAGATATCGCATTTATTTAAAAGCTCATTGAATGATTATAAACGTTTATATAAGCGTTGTTCTCAAGAAGGTGCAGAGATTGATGATGAGTTCGAATCATATAAAGACGAGTATATAACTTCTTCTCCCGCCAAACGCCTCCAAGTAATTTCTGAATTAAGACAACAAATTCAAGAAATGATTTCAATTTGTGAACATCCACCAAAAGATATTATGCGTAAGTATTCTGAAGATTTAGTTACGCGAATTGAAAATGGGATTATGGATGGTTTTGAAATTGAAGAGTGAACTATCTTTTCTTAAAAAAAATTTCTAAAACAGCGGCTTTGCCGCCATCATAAGGGCCGTTCCGGCCCGCTTTATATTTATAGCCGCATTTTGATCTCTATCCATTTCGAAGTCGCAGACTTCGCATTTAAATATTCGATCTTTCAATGTCAGCGTTTCTTTTATTTTACCACAATGGGAACACGTCTTTGACGTGTTCCTTGGATTAACTTCAACTATTAAACTATTAGCATTTTCAGCTTTATATTTTAATATAGCAACAAAGTTGCCCCATGAAGCATCAGTTATATTGCTATTCTTTACCTCGAAGCCCTTGGCTTCGAGCATTCCTTTTATATTAAGTTTCTCAATATAAATTGTATCATATTCTTTTATTAATTGTTTTGTAATTTTATGTTGATAATCTTTTCTTATATTTGCAATTTTTTCACATTGTTTTGCAATTTGAACTTTTATCTTTTTATCATTATTTGAGCCTCGCTGTTTTGCAGCTCGGCGTCTTTGCATATAAGCTAATTTTTCTTTTGCAGTTTTATATGGCTTGGGATGATGGAACTGTGTTCCATCATCCATAGTAATAAAATTTTCAATACCTAAATCAATACCAACAGTTTTTCCTGTTGGTGTTCGATGTTCCAAAGGAACATCTTCACATGTTAATATTATATAGTATTTATCAATAGATTTAACAATTCTAACTTGTTTGCATCGCCCTTGAAAAGGACGATGCCATATAGTTTTAATTTCTCCAGGAATTTTGAAAATTTTGATTTTATTATTGGAGGTGTTTTTAGAAACACCTCCACTTATTAAATTACATTGGGGAAAAACAATACTTCTAAATCTATCTTTATTTTTAAACCTGGGAAACCCAGGTTTTTCTTTGGAATTTTTTAATCTTCTGAAAAAATTAACGAAAGCAGCATCAAGTTGCCTAAGTGTTTGTTGTAATGTTTGTGAATAAACGGCTTCAGCTTCGCTGAAGCATTCTTTAATTTCTAATAATTCTTTAGCTTGGGTATTATAAGATAATGATTTACCATATTTTTTATAATAAGAAATACGCTCTTCGAGCGCACAGTTATATAGATTTCTACAAAAACCAAATGTTGAGTCCAACGCTTTGCGTTGGATATCATTAGGGTAGATTCTATACTTATATGACAACATCATTACTTATATATAACAATGAAATTCATCCTTGTCTTAAAAGACGAGGTTTTCTTTCTTCATAAGGATAATCTTATCCTTCAAGTCAAGAAGACCTTTACCTTTTGGCAGAGGATGAATGACCCTTTAAATAGTATTTCTACTTATACTTTGATATATATTATACAATATGCAGTTAACATTTAAATATAGATTATTTCCTAGTAGAGAATATAACTATCAAAAATGCAGATTAATAATAGATAGAGACCTCAATGCAGCTAAGAATATAAAAACGCTCGGGACGAGCGCTGCGATCTAAATGATTTCAGAAGCCATTGCCTTTAGGCAATGGTAGTTCACATTCTAATACATTAGTTTGATAACGCCAAAAGGTAGTATGAGTTTATTTTCAAATTTCGAAGGTATCATTAACGCTTGTGATTCATACGAAAAAATTATTAAAAAAGCGACAGATGAAACAAAACAAGATGAAGCAAGTATGTTTCAAGCTATGTTAGGCACTGTCAAATTAGCTGATATTAATGCACGAAGATTTTTAGATCAATTTGGGCAGTTTGATGCTTATACAAATGGAGATATTTATGCAGTATTACCTCGTGAAGTTTTAGAAGAACAAATCGTATCAAAATCTAATTTCACAGTTTTACAACAATATAAAGACAGTGTTACTGGTAAGTTCAATGTTGTTATTAAATTTGCACCAGGAACAAAATATCCAATTGTTATGGTGCGAAATGCAGCTTCTAACAGAGATGTTGAAACAATTAAGAAATTTAGAAAAACAGAAGAAGTATTAGATCATCTTATACCTTTGATCAAAGCGGTTAATAAAAAAGGACAACCTATTATTCCAGCGTTGCGAGCAGTTGTTACACGTAAAACTCCAGAAGATATTGAACGTGAAGAATCATTAGCTAAACAAGATAAAATGGTTGCTTCTACTTTTAATTCAGCTCCAGTAAAATTAAAAGCTGGCGCATATAAAGTTTTACGTGATTATGTAGTAAAACATCATGAACCACAGCCTAATGATGATCGTATTATGATTTCATTGGAAGATGGTGGTTCAGTATCTAAAAAAGAATTACGTGATCATATTAGAGCGTTATATCAATTACTAATAGATACAACAAAAGATGCTAATTCAAATGAAGAAAATGATAAATTACGTTATACATATTTTGATACATTAGTTTCTAATGCTTATAGTTTTTATGCTGATCAAAATTATTATAAAAGTCTTGCAGATGAAATAGAAGAATTGGCTGGTAATAATCCAGTTGTTAATATTGAACCAGAAGAAAAACAACAAGCAGATGAATTAGCTAATGTTATTAAAGAAGCTATTAATGAAGGTACGGAAGAAAAACGAATTGATTTTACTTCACGTTTTCAGATTCAAAAATACATTGCTAATTTGAGTTTGTCTGATGAATTATCTGGCCCACAAAAATCTATTTTAGCTATGTATCGTAAAATGGGTACAAACAAATTTTATGAAACAATGCTTCGAATTGAAGAAGGAACATATCGTATTCCAACAACACAAGCAAAGTTTATAGACCGAGCATTTATAAATATACCAGATAGTTCTGGAAAGAAATTAGCTGCTAAAATTAGAGAAAGAATTTTAAAGAGTTTTGAAGGTAAAAATGTTGATGCCATTCAAATTGAGGCTAAAGTTAGAGCTAGTTTAGCAGAAGCTGTTAAAGCTCAAATCACTGATATAGATGTTCGACCAACTTCTCATATGGGTGATATTTCATTTGCTAGTTTTGGACAAAATAAGAATTTATTTCCCGCTGGCGCAGAATTGGCACCTTCTTTCCCTGTTGATGAATATTTTTCTGATCCAGAAACTATAAAAGAATTTTCTGAAGTGATTCCTAATGAACCTTCTTATGCACGAATTGTTCGTCAATCAGCCATTATTGAAAAAGAAATTACAAAATTCAAAAACAATATAGATAAATCTCGTATAGTTAATTTAACTAAGATGATTGACTTAATACGAGATAATAAAGAAGAAGAATTATCTAATTTTGATAAATCAGTTTTTACAGATAAAGTACGTGCAATTAAATTTGAAAGATATCTAAAAGAAACATATGTAGGAGATGATGATCAGTCAACGTCTAATAAAGCTGTTGATTTGGACGCTGTAAATCCAACACAAGATATTGGGAATGTTGAAGTTAATGAAGAAGCAACACAACCTGATATAAATGTTGGTGAACTAACTTCTATACAACAGTCTAAACTTACATATAATGAGTTTATATTAAAAAAGCGTGCAATTCTCGCTGGTATTCTTCAAAAAGAATTAGCAGTTGCAAAAAATACAGATAAGGTTATGAAGCTTTTAGAATTACGAAAAATGATCGATCCAGCAAGTCCTATGTTTTGGATGGCTGAGATTTATAATAATGTAGAAAAGGCTTTAAAAGTAACTGCATTGTCAGGTTATTTACAATCTTCATTGCTTCATCCTTTAAGAATGAAACCACTTGATTTCTATAGTTTACCACAAGAAATGCAATCACAATTTTCTGCCATAGAATGGGATAAAAAGAAAAATGAAAGCATTATAAGTGAAGAGTCTGAATATCGACCAGAAAAAGTTTATGGTCATGAATATATAGAAAAACCTTCTCAAAAAGATGAAGAATCTTTTAGTGCTCCAACTTTTTATCTAATGGATCGTTCTCATTATGATATATTGAAGCATTTAACTTCATCTATTGGGAAAAAATATAAAAGAATATTAAATGATGTTGCTGGTAAATTTACTGGTGCACGTAATCAAGTTAAAAAACTGAATAGTTATAGCCAATCTCAAATGATTGTAGCTTATAGTCTTGTTTGTGGTTATTTCAATTTTGATTTTGATTTAAATAATGGATACAAAAATTTCTTACGTATTGATTATATGCGCAAATTAGATGCTGGACAAACTGAAATAGAAAAGGTTGATGAAGTATTAAAGAATACTAATAAAGAAGAGAACTTATTAAATAATCGATTTGATTCAGTTCCAGCTTATAAAATATATCATGAACATATTCTTGTTCCACCAGATGTTAAGTATTGGGTAGATACTATGATTGCATTTGGGTATAATGAGAATGAAACCATTCCTCGTCAAAAAACTCCAGAAGAAATTGATGAACACAATAAAAAAATAACTGAGCTTAATTCTAAATTAGAAGAAATGAAAAACAAAGGCGAGTCTGATGATGATATTGAAGAATATAAAACTCATGTTTTAGATAGTTTAGAATATCATTTTGATAAAGATTCTAAATCATGGGATAACCTTTCAGATTTTGTTTTAGAAAATGAAGTTGCTCCAAATCCAGATGATAATTATTGGGAAAGATTTAAAGAGCTTCGAGAAACTTATACTGGGTTTATGAGTAAACTAGAAAAGAGTGGGTATCAATATAATGTTAGTATAGAAGATCCAATTGCTCAACAAGAAATTGAAACTGAAGAAAAACATTCAGGTGTAGTAAGTGGTCAACGAGGAACAGGAACATTTACTTTAGAAAAGAATCGTCCAAATGATACTCGTCAATATTTCCCTACACAATGGGAACCAATTGTTACAGTATATTCTGTAGATGACGATGGAAATCCTGTACATGATGCAAATGGAAATAAAATTGTATTAGGAGCTTATTCAACATTTGATGAAAAATTTTGGCAAACTCTTATGTCAATGAATAGAAATAATCGTCAACCAATTTTAGAGCAAGCTAAACAAACCACTGAAAAATTAACAGCATTTACTCAATTGGATGATGCTGGTGAATATGGAAAAGCATTGCTCAATAGAACAAATAAAGAATTGTCTTATGAAGATTGGAAACGTGAACACTCAGAAATATTATTGAATAAATATGGTCCAGAAACAGTAAATGAATTTTTAGAAAATGAAGCACGACAACCTTCCAAAGGACCTCATAAACGAGTATGGGATACTGATAATAATACATCAACACAAATTCCTAACTTAACATTTAATGAAGTTTTTAATGAATCATTAACTGGTTATTTAGAAAAGGTTCATGATTTTAAACCAGCAATGCAAACAATTGAAAATATAACAAATAATAATGAAGTTATTTTAATTAATGCAGAAATAGAGAAAATTGTTGAAGAAAAAAATCTTATAACAAGCAGATTAAAAAATACCAAAAAAGGTGATTGGGAGCAAAATGCTTTAAAGGTAAATAAAGTAAAAGATTTAGAACAACAACGGGTAGAGTTAAATGATAATATAAAAAATTTAAAACAAAAGAAACAAAATATATTAAAAAATAACAACACAACAGAAATAACAACAAATTCAATAAATGAACAATATGCAATTCTTGCTGAATCTAGATTACCAAACGCTATAACAAATGCTATTATGCGTTATTTAATTAGTCAATCAGCAATTTTGAAAGAAATTGTAATTGATAATTCTGAATTACGTACATATATGCTTAATAAGATTAAGAATTTTGTAAATATATGGTTAGATGAAAATAAGAATTCTAATGAATATAAGAAAGCATTAAATAATTTAATTATTTTTAATGACAGTAATACACATTATCTATATACTTTTAGTATTGCATCAATATATCAATCATTTATAAAAATGTATTCAAATATTCCTTTTGATTCTAATAATAGTGTGAAAGACTCTAAACAATTAGAAAATACAAGAACAGAACTTCAAAAACGACGTTTAATATATTATATGATGAATACTGATGAACGTTCCAAAGAAGGAATTGATATTGGCGTTTATTATGACAAAGATTTCGTTGATACAATGTTACAAAATGTTGTTAATGAAACTTATAAGATTGATGAGATGATGCGTAAGTTTGCAAAAATTGAGCTTATTCATGTTGAACAATCTACTTATGAATATGATCCTGAAGATATTATAGTATTATTGACGAATAAATTCTTAGATGCCATTCGTAAAGGTGGAGAATTATATGATGAGTTTATAGGTTATTCTGTAAATGCTTCTCAATTAGTTAAAGATGAAAATAAATCTTATAACTACCAAAGAGATTTTTCATATACACCTGATGAAAATCTTTCAGATTATGTTGAAGGACCTTTCCGTTCTTATGTAATTGAACGTATGACAGAATTTGTTGATAACTATGTTGAAACAAGTGGCAGTGAAGATGCTATTGTAAATAATCCTGAAAAATGGGATGAGTCTTTCTCTTCTAAAAAAGAAAAAGGAATTGTACAATACATTTACAATTTAGTACAAGAACCATTTAGCGTATTTGAAGATATGTCTAAGCAATATCTTATGAAAGAACCAAAAGATGATAAAGACAATATTACAGGCCGAATAGCATTATTATTGAATGCTCGTCGTTCAGGTGTTGTTATAGAAACTCATCTTGAAAAAATGTTAAACTTGGTTGTTGGTGAAGTTCATAAATTAGATACAATGGTATTTGAAAAATATACCGAAGAAATGTCCAATGAACGAGCTAAACAAAATCAAAATGATGAAATAGTTGAACAGGGACAAATCGTTTCTATTAATTATGATTCTATAAAGAACGCAATCAGTCAATATATTTCATCTAGTGAAGAATTATCTTCTATAAAGAGATTGATTACTATTATGCATGAAAGTGCTTCTAATAGAATTGATCCAACAGATTCTGGATATAATAAATTTGAAGGTAATACAGATGCTGTTTCAGCAGTTCAAGGATTGATATTCAATTATATAAATGCACGTGTTGATGAATTGATTTATAGTGAACGAGATGGAGATAGTTATGTATTTGATAGCAATTCTACAGTTGTTATTGATACAATTATGAAACTTATTCCATTACGAGAATTTGCTCGTTATGATTACACTGAGAATGAAGTAAAAGAAATGGTTGTTCAAAGTGTAGAATCTAATAGTTTCAATAAATATGATTATAAAAATAGAAATTTCTATAGAATTTCAGAACGCCGTTTTATTAAAAACATTGAAACAAATAAACAACGAATTAATAAAATAACTGAAGATGCTATTGAATCAGACATGAAGAAATTAATACGTTCTTTCGTTGTATTAGAATCTTCATTGATAAAATGCTTATCAGCAACACAACATGAATTTGTAAATAATGATGGTGAAGTTGATTATAAAGATTATCCAAATTGGATAAATAAAGCTTATGGAATGTTTGTTACTGCACCTAGTAAAATGGTTGCAAAGAGTAAGAAAATAAATGATGGAGAAGTTGAACCATCTGAAGGTGTTGTTGATTTAGATGAAGTTAGTCCTCTTACTGAGGAAATGCGCAAAATTCAAAACACCAATGATTTTTATTCTACGAAGTCAAAAGTTAATGAAAAAGTAATTAACAATTCTAAAGAATTCAATTCTTTATTAGGTAAGTTAGGTATCAAAAATGATTCTGATGCAATAGAATCAATGAAATCTTTTATTAAGGATAATTTGATTCCAAAACTATTAGAACGTAAAAAGACTCCTTATAAAGGCGCTCTAAAAATTACTGTTCGACCAGATGATGGTAAATTTATTGAATTGATGATGTCAATATTGAAATCTCGATATGGAAAAGAATTGGTATATGCTGGATATACAGATGATAAATTAATTCATTTGATTCAAGTATATATGACAGATTCTATTGTTAGTCGTTCTCAAAGCACTGTTGAAGGTGCTCAATTAAAGGGTATGATTAACGAAATGGAAAATCCTGTAGATATGTCTTTCTCATTAAATAGTTATGATGATATTACAACATATGGAACCATGACAAGTGAATATGTAGTTTCATTAATGGAAAAACAAATCAATAAAGAAATTTGGAATATTGTTACAACTTTAATAGATAAAAACATAACTAACTTGAATGATGTTCAAGAACGTGTATCTGATCCAGCTATGAAAGAGTTTATACTTAAAACTTATAATAATGATGGTATAGCTCGTTTGGTGCAATTAGGGCAATTGATTGCAGGTTCTACTGTATATAGTGCTGAAGAAGAAAATTATTATGTCAAAATGAAGGCATATAAAAAAGGTAATGTAAAATATCAAGAAGTTGATGGACCATTACAAGATGCGCAAGTATATGATGGTAAAATGCTTTGGAAACGAGATAAGAAATTCCAACCAATCATTGAATTAAATTGGAAACCGGATGTATATGATGTAAAAGATGAACAAGGAAATCCTGTTGTTGATCCAAATACAGGTTTACCAAAATTGGATGTTAAACTTCGTGGATATATTGAAGATGAAGATCAATTGAATTCTGAAGTTGGTGACAATAAAGAAACAGACTTTATTTATGAAACAATGAGTAAATGGACTAATAGTTCTAATACAAATGTTTTGAATAATAAAGGTGTGGTTGTTACATTAGGGGATTTCTTTGGTAAGCAAGGTGTGGATGGTAAATCATTAGAATGTGGTTTATATCGAGCAACTGTTGTTTCTAAGAGTAATCTAGCCACTTTGAAAGAATTACTTAGAGCGGCTATTTATCAAGATCGTGTATTGGATTATGTTTCTAAAGATAATACTGAAAATGAAATGGCAAAAATCAATACACAATATGATGTTAAACAACATTATCTATCCCAAATTATGAAAGATAATGAGGGAGAAATTTATGCAAAAAATAATGTAAATGATGAAGGTGTTCCAGATCATTCAGAAAATGTTAGAGTTGATAATTTTGAAAATAAAGGCAATGTTGATGCTGTTAGTATAGATATGAATCTAGGTGATATAATGCATCAACAAGCACCAAATAATATTCATAGCCAACAATATTTCTTAGGTCAATTTGATTCTGATGTTGATGAATATACAGATTTAGAAGCAGTAGAAAAATCAAAAGATCAACCAATTTATGAACCTGTTGATCTTGAACTTGCTAACACTTCTAAGAAAACAAAAAAGCCAAGTAAATCAAAACCAAAAGCTACTAAGGAAGTTGCTGAAGACACGTTTACTTCTTTCAAACCTAAAGATTCAAATCAGCCACCAATGGTTGAAGAACAAGATTTAGGAGAAATAGAAAATCTTAATGAACCAGTTGACTTAGATGAATTGAAAAGAACATTATAGTACAACATAACAAAAACGGCCTCATTTGAGGCCGTTTTTCTTTAAACATTGTAATAGATTTATTGTTTGAACTTGTTTAACATATATTTATAAGCATCATTAATAGAAGAATTTTTGGTAAGTGTAGAAATTGAAAAAGCTTTTGCTGTTTTATTATTATCAGCAATTTGTTTTTCTTCAACACTTGTTTTTATATGTTTTAATCGTTCACTATGGGTCATTTTAAATTCATCTTCAATTTGTCGATATGAAGGTAATAATTCTGGTTGTTTGACTCCATAGTTTCGTAAAAGACCAGCATCTAAATTTATCTTAGTTATACTTTTATCATCATTGATTTTGAATGTTCCACAAAGATCAAATATATCAGGATTATCATTAAAATATTTTCTAGCAGCAGCTATAACTTGTCGAGGATACATTATTGCATCTTCTTCTTCGTTAGATAAATCGGTTCGACGATTACCTTCTTCATCAAACAAACTTGTAGAACTTGCTTTGCTATCAAAAGGACGATTAATCATATTATTGTATTCACGTTTTGTAATAACTTTTCCTTCATTTTTAAGAGCTTCAATTTTATCTATAGCAACTATTTTTTTACCAATTATTAAAATCTTTTTCTCTTGTATAGTAGTTGGATTCAATATATTTTCAATTTTTTGTAAGTTTATAAAAGCTTGTTCTATTTCTTGTTTACCACGTGAATCAGGTATATGCGTTAATATAGTAATACGTTTATTAGCTGTATCAGGATATACTTTATATTCTAATATAGGTTCTTCATTTTTATATTCCACACCTTCTGTGAATAATCTTCTTTGTGTATCTTCTTTCATAAAAGGAGCTTCATCACTATCTAATTGTGGTTTATCTGGTGGGTGTTTTATAATGATATTATTACCTTCTTTATTAACCTTATCGGTAGTTTCATCAACAATAAAAGGCATTGGATATTTATATGTAGTCTTATCAAATGGATCAACATTTAGAGTTGAATTTGACATGGTAGAATCTAAATACATATTAACGATTGTTTCTGCTTGAGGAGAATCAGCTTTAAATGTATTTGTATTTTGTAATAATGCACTGCAAACAGCCCTAAGTCTATCAGCTTGATTTATAACAGTCTTATATGCTTTACGTTCTTCAATTGTATCAACATGTTTTTCTATTTCTTTATTTAATGATTTTGCAATAACATTAATAAATATATCTTTTTTCATTAATGAAGCATTAATTAATGTATTAAGATATCCGCCAGAACGATCTATTAATTTAGTAATAACTTCGCTATTTAACTCTAAAAGTTTCTCACGAGGATTGAGTTCTAAATACTTATTTACATCTTCAGAAATAAATTCTAAAACATCTTTCAAGTTTCTATGTAACCAACTAATGAAAATCATTCCCATTTTCAATCGATTTAGTTTGCTTTTTTCAAATTTTGAAATTTTTCTAGAAAGGTCAGTGCTAATTTCTACCATTTGATAAATATACCCAGCATACTCAAATGATCTACTTCCTTGAGTATTTGGTTCATGACCTTCTTTTTCATCCATAGAAGCTAAAATAGCATTGAAAAATAATGGGTCTGTTATGAATTTCTTGGTTTTATTAGCATCTGCTTTAAGATTTAATATACCATATATTTCAAGATATTTATTAATTTCTAAAGTGGATTCATTATCTTGAACATAAAAACCTTTATCATCTTGAGTAACAGTAGGTGGAGTTAATTCATTAGAATAGTCAGATGATAAATTCAAAGATTCTCTTTGTTTATTAACTGCATTGATTACTGAAGGATATAAACCAAATGAACATATTATTTTGTTGTCATTTTTTTTATCAACTTCATTAATTAATTCGCCTGCTATTTGTTGTTGCTGTTGTTTAGCATATTCTAACGCTCTATTGGCTCTATTTCTATAAGGCCCATATTTAGTTGATTCTAGATTGTTAGTTCCTATATTAAATATGTTTGTTTTTGGTTCTGTTGATAAGCCATCTTCTAAACCTAAATCATTTGGCTTGATAATTTCAGAAACAGCATCCTTAGCTTGATCAACTGTAATTTCAGGATTAGGCAATTCAGTTGATTGAATTCTTTGAGTTAATCTAAAATTATCTAATTGTTTTTGTTCGGCAGCGGACATCCCATTAGAAACGCCTTTGCCTTCCATTGCCTTCATTATTGTAGCATCTATACCTGTGGGTTTTATATCCCGCTGTTTTTTAGATTCATCAAAACTAGACTTATCATTTTTTGCAGGCAAATTATCAAGGTCAATAACTCCTATATAATTATCATTATCTTCTAAATCAGATATTTCAGTTGTATCGGTTAATTCATCATCAATATCATCTAAATTAATAATATCTAAATCGGTATCTTCTTCAGCTGTTTTAAATAAGCTCAAAGCTTTTTTGTATTCAAGACTTGTTTTATTATTCATGAGATCCTTAAGAATTTGTGTGATAATTAAAACTTGCGCGATAATTAGCAATTTCAGCTTTGATATTGTTGATAAAAGAAATTAAATCACGATCATCAATTTTTCTATAATTTTGTTTTGGTAAACACTTACATATTTCTTGTAATAAATCCATACCAACTGTTGCAGGTAATTCTTTTTTACGTCGTGCTTCAGTTGATAACCAACTAGCTGTTTGAAGTTTTAATACATTTCTAATTGTATTTTCTCCCCTTCTTGTATGAGGAGAGAACTCAGGTATATTATATAGATCCATTAAAGCTTTTACAATTTCCATAGCCTTTTCACGTTTAATTATAGGTTTTGCTTGTTCTTCTTTTATTTCAATTTCATTTGAAGTTGATACATTATTTTTTGTATCCACAACGTCAAGCTCTACAGTACCAATATCCATAACTTCTTTTGATGGTTCTGAGTTTTTATTTGCTTTTTCATTTAATAATGATTTTATCATTTCATCTAGTTCATTTGTTTCAATTTTACGTTCTTTTAATATATCATATTCTTCATCGGTTCTATTATTGTTAACCATCTTAGTTGGTTTTGTTGGTGGTTTAACAACTCTGGCAGGTATAATAACTTCTTTATTTTTATTTGTATTATCTAGTGTTTGTATTAATCCATACATACTTAGTAACGATGCAATTTGATGGTTATTCAATCCTGTATATTTTTTATTTTCTGTTACTGGTTTATCACTTGTATTTTTCTTTTGGTTTTGAACCATATTATATATGTCTTGATAGTTGTGATAATATTTTAATATTTCAGTAGCCTGTTCTTCATCAGGCTTATTTATTAAAAATGTATCAAACCATTTGCGCATGTTAGATATTTTTTGAGCTTTTTTATTTATTAATTCTTTTTCTTGATTAGGAGACTTGATATAAAAATGATTAATAAATAATTCGATATCTTCTTTTGAAAATCGTGCAGCAACAGCTTCTTTTGCTCCATACATTTCAAAAAACTGTTTTGGTTTTTGAGGAGTTGTTTGACAAATAAAACATAGTGTTGTATATACAAAATATAAATTTTCCATCATAGCATATGTAGCTTGATGATTTATTCCATTATCATATCCGTAACCAGGATCAATAATTTGGCATTTGTATAATTCAATTAAGGCTAAGAATTTTTGTTTAATATCTGGAGCATTTTTGTTTTTAGAAAGTGATAGATATTTTGTATTAAGCCATAATACATAACTTTTTAATAAAGCCTCTTTGTCTAAACCAAAATTATTTCTTATATAATATTCTGTCAAAAGTTCTTTAAGAATGGCTTCTATATCATAAACTTTGAGTTGAGATTTATTCCATTCTTCAGTTGTTTTTAAAAATACATTATCAATAACATCTAAATATTTATTGGATTCCTTTGAATCCAAATCAATAACAGCATTTTCTTTTTCTGTATTAGCATCATATGTTATTGGTTTAGACATATGTGGAGATAATATATTATCAAGATCAAATAACTCATCTGATGGACTATTTGATAATTGATGAAATTTATTTTGTATATTTTGTTGTCGTTTGAATGTATTATCTATTCTAGGAGTTTCGACAACTAAATTCTTTTGTTGTCTTGGATTTTTAGTTGGTTGTATAGAAATATCTCCAACTGGTTTACCTTCTTCATATAAATCTGGATTGTTTATATCAAGTTTAACATTTCCATCTTCAGTAAGATCGTCGTCATCGTCATTATCAGATGCTTGTTTTAATAATGCATCATCTAATTTATTTATTTCTTGCATATTACTAGCCTTCATTAAGGCAAAGATAGATTTCTTATATTCATTATTGATCATTGCGTCTCCTGTAGACGATAACATCTTCACAGTATCTTCTTGAATTATATCAGTTTATGCGGATAGAATGGCAAATTTTTGAATGCTTGCTAAAATTTTGGCTCGAACAGATTTACCAGCACTTTGTTCCATAATAAGTGTTTGAATTTTTGTTGTAGCAACTTCTTGAGCATATTCTTGTGTATAAATAGATTGAAGTTTTTCTTTAGCTTTATTTACCATCAAATCAATTTGAGCAGTATCTTGAGTTGTTTTGGATAATTTATTACGATAACTAGATAGTTTGCTATCAATCATTTGCTCATACCATGATTCAATTTCATGAGCTGCAAGATTGATAATTTTACTTTGCATATCTTTGTCTAATAAAAATTCTCGTTTACTTGTTGTATTTGCATATTTTACATATATATTTTGAATAACAGTATTGATTATGCTAAATTCATGCATATTATATCCAATATTATTTTGATTGGGCACAACAGAACCATCTTCCTTTTTAATAGTAATTGGTTCTATTTTCATAATTTTACTAGTAATTTCTCCTGCTGCGTCCATTTGACAACGAATAGCAATTGAACCATAACTATTATAATCTTCTCCATCTTTAGATACAAGAGATACTAATAATACTCCCATATGAGGATCAATATTATTCAATTGCATTTTAAACATTACACCAATTTTATTATATACATATTCGTGTCCTGTATTATCTGTATTATCTGTATTATCTGTATTATCTGTATTATCTGTATTATCTGTATTATATTTGTTGGAATTTTTTAATATTGTGATAAATGGAAAACGAGCTTGAAGTTCAGAGCGTTGATTTTCATTATCAGTAACTGGAACACTAGATGGACGCCATTGAATAATTTTCATCCAAGCAGGTCCATTCATTTCAGAAGTCTCATAAACATATCTAAAAGCAGCACGAGCAACAGTTTGCATTTTTTCAAAATTAGAATCATTTTGTGAAGCTGTTACATTTGGATTATTTGCAATAAATTCAAAAGCATCTTTGGTAGCGGCCTCTAATTCTGAATTAGAAGGTAATGTAGTTTTTTGAATACGTTCATCAATTTTGAATTTATCATAAACTTCATCACCTGACATTACTCTACGTTGAGCACTAATTGAATTTAATTCTTCTTTTATGTCTTCAATTTGAATAGGATCTTGTATCTGAATCTTGTTTAATAAAAATTGAGTTTTATCATATACTTCATTTAAACGACTCTTAATTGTATATTGTTTATATTCTTCAGAAACATCTGGTAAAGCAGCTACACTTTCTCTAATTTCTTTTTCTTGAGCAGCTTCTTGTTCTAATATAACTCTCTTTTTTATTTCAGCAACTTCAATAGAATCTTTTGCATATTCATTCTTTAACAATTGCATAAGCATGTAACCTGTAGAATGGTCAGATCCTATGATTTTCTTCATATTATTTGCTATAATATTTGTGGCAAGTTTAACAATGTTTTTAACTGGAGTATCAATTTCTAAAGTGGGTCTTTTAACAATTGGCTTATAACCTCTTGTAAATGCAGCTCCTTTATAATTAAAGAAATATCTAGCAAAAAAGTCTTCATAATTTTCTGGTTTGATTTTTTTACCTAATGTATATTCAGATTCTAAATCAGTTTGCAAGGCAAATTGATCTGTTAAATCAAGATGAAGACTTCGATCATTTCTATATATTTCATTGACAACTGCTTCAATTTTATTAATATCAACTTGAATTATTCCTTTTTTAGCTTCTAAATCTTTAGGAGTTTTTACACCATTGACTTGTTCTAAGTTGATTTGTTCTTCATCGGGTACAATTGTAAAATCACTTATAACTTGTTCATAAGTTAAATTTGAACCTTTCTATTTTTAGTTAACAATTTGATTTTCAACATATTTAGCAACTTCTTGCGCTATAGCATTATAAAAATAGCTTCTATTGTTAGAATAATAATCTTCTAATAAATCAAATACTTCCGTTTTATCTCCATATAAAACTTGTTCTCTTATTAATTTTTCTTGTTCGATTGTTCTATTTAAAGGTTTAATCATATTTTGAAGTTTTAATTTTTTAGAAAACAATTCTTTTAATTCAGGCATTTGAGTGGCAGTTGCATTTAAATCAGATATAGCTTTTTCTCGTAAAACACGTAGATTTTTTAATGTATCAATATCTTTTTGAGATTTATTTTTAATAGTATTGTATGTAGCTATTTCTTCATCATAAGAACGAATATTACCCATCATAACAAGAATTTTTTGTTGAATATCAGTTAATGAAGAACCTTTATTAGCAAATATACCTAATTGTTGATCAATATCATCATTGACATCTAATAATTGTGTGGTTAGATTTTGTTTACTTTCTAACAAGTGATTTGATATTATATAAGGAATTTTAGGATTCCCCTCACCAAGATCAGCGGCTTCTTGTAAATGATCCATTTGTAAAGTAGTTAAATAAGAGCTTTCCATACTATTACGGGCTTCTTCAATAGTATGATTCCAATCTTCTATATCATGTGGTTCACTGGGATCTGATTTTATTTTTTTATAATCAGATTCTTCCACACCAAGTTCTGCTAATTTAGTTTTGATTTCATCAATTTGTTCTTCTAATTTTCCAACAAACTCACCATCATGTAGTTCAGTATGTAACTTTGATAAAGCTTGTTCAATTTCTTTTAATCTAGATTTTTTACTTCGCACATTTATACTTGTGAAAGTATAATCACCTAAATCATCTTTAACTTTATCCAGTTGTTTTTGAGTTTCTTTTTCTTCGCCTTTTAATGTTGAAATATGTTCTTCAATTTGTTTTTTAGAAGATTCATATCCACTAGCTTCTTCATCTTTAATTTTGATTATATAATCATTTAATTCTTTTCGATCAACTGTTTCTCCTACCATTTCTCTATCAGAAATTTTAGCTTTGAATTCTTTTATTTTTTCTTTATAAGCAGGAGTAATAGGTGATTTAACTTTTTTTTCTAATTCTAAAAATGTTTGTATTTGATATAGTTTATCAGATTCATCTTTAATAGAAGATTGTTTGTTTGCTAATTCAAGTTCAAGTTGCTGTTGTTTTTGAATATTTTCATTAACGATAGGGGAATTAGATAATTTATCTAATTTGATTGTATCACGTTCTAAAGATTCACTTAACTGCTCTTGTTCATCTTCTAATTTTGCTAAACCCTTATTTGAATGAGTCAATGCAGTTAATTGTTGTTGGAGTTTATAAAGTTGATCTAATAACTTTTCCTTTTCTTGATTTATATTTCCAAGATTACGAACAAATTTAGCAGCATCAGCAGCGCCAACACCTTCTAAATCGTTAAATCTTTTAGCTTCTTCAGCTTTTTGCTTTTTATTTTTTTCGATTTTTTCTTTAGATAAAAAAGCAGCTTCTTTTACAATTGTTTGATTTACGACGGCAGAAAGATTGTTTAATATAATTATTGAATCTTTATAACTGATCATGCTAGACTCCTAAGTATAACAATATATCATGTTATTCGTCGCTATTTGATTTTTGTTTGGGGAATAAAAGAAGATAAGAACTATTTGGATTGATTTTTTAACAATTTGTATTGTTCATTTAAAAATGCACCATATTCTCTATCAAACATTGCACTTACCATTATCGCTCTTTTTGTTAAAAGAACTCGTCCACATAAAATACCATTATCAAATACTGGATACTTTCTTCTATCTATTCTCTTACCATTAACATACCATTCTTTTGTAGTTTTTTCTATAGTTTTTTTTACTATAGTTTTTTCTATAATTGCTGCACCATTTAATCTATGAAATTCATCGTTTTTATACCAAACTTCATGTGTTATTGTTCCATCATGTGCATATGTTAATCTTGCAGGTTTATCAACTCTATGTAGTTTTCCATTAATATAATACATTTCCCAAAGTATTCTTTTTGTCTTTTTAATATATTTAATACATGCAGGACCATTTTCATTATGGAGTTCACCATTTATTCTATAAAATTCCATTATTGTACCTGAATCTAATTCAATTTGTTGAGGCCCTTTTATTCGATGGCTTATATTATTTTCATAATACATTTCAGTAGATGATTCAATTTTACCTTTATCATTTTCTCTGTATCTAATAATTGCTGGGCCATCTGTTCTATGTAGTTTAGTAAATGTATTATCTGAAAAGAATAAAATTTGATATCGATGTTGATTATATAATCCATAATATATTAACATATATTCTGAATTTATAGGGTTTTGATATACTTTTACATGACTATATACTAAACAAAAGTATTTTTTATCTACCTGTCTTATTTCTGGTGGTATTTGTTGAGACTCATAAGTTGCTATATGCTTATTATATATTGCTTGATTCGTTGTAATATATGACATAGTATATAATATTGATTAGATATAGGTTGCCCGATCAAAAAGAAAAACGATATTTAAATGTCGAGCATGTATATATTATTGTTGATAAAGATATATGAAAATCAATATTCTAAAACATAGTTACATCATCGAAATGGAAAGTCAATTTAAACCGCAAATAGGAAATCAATATTCTAGTGGTGGATGCGTGTGGACTGTTGATAATGTATCACAAAGTAATAATATTGTTTTACGTGAACCAACAGAATTTCCAGTATATATATTAACATTAAGGCCTGAACATATTTATTATATTTTGGAAAATTATTTATATCCTGTATATGAAAGATATTTAGAAGAACCGCTAAATGGTTATTTAGAGGATTATGGCACAAAAGGTTTGGGAAATTTTAAACATTATGATCAGTATTTTTCTTGGATAGTAAGAAGAATTAATACTGTTTCATCTGTTCTAATTACAAAAGGTTATATAACTAATTTTAATGATTTTCCAAAAGAAATCTTTTCAAAAGATTTTTCACCAACAACTAAAATGCCCACAAATGAAATCATAACAATTATTAATGAATTTAAGGAATGGTATAAAGATGTATGAAAACAAAGAAGTTAAACATGTAGATATTCCAGAATTTGAATTGATTGGACCACCATATCCGTCATGTGAGGATGGAATTGTTATTCTTAATTTTGAAAATAAAGATTATTACAAATGCAGTGAATGCAACTATCAATGGAACTCATGCAATGCAAACACCACAAGTAAATAATTTATTGTATCCTTTATCTATTCATGACAAAGATATATTGGCAATTTATCCTTATGGTTCTCATGTATATGGAACAAATACAATAAATTCAGATGAAGATTATATTGTAGTCGTGAAAGATGATATATCAATTCCTAATGATACTATTAAAATTAACGAACAAATAGATATGACAATATATAATGAGAATAGTTTTATCGATAAGATAAAGCAACATGAAATATCAATTTTAGAATGCTTATTCTTACCAAAAGGTCAAACTGAATATAATATAAATTATTCTGATTATTTTGTTCTTGATTTATCTAAATTGCGTTCGAGTCTGTCAGCTAAAGCATCTAACTCATTTGTTAAAGCTAAAAAGAAAATAGCTAAAGGCGATTTCTATATTGGAAGAAAATCTTTGTGGCATAGTTTTAGAATAATCATGTTTGGTATTCAAATAGCGAAGCATCGTAAAATTATTGATTATACGGTTGCTAATTATTTGTATGATGATATTGTGAATAATAAGGATAAATCCAAATATCTTGGATTGCATAATCAATTAATGACAGAATTTAGAACACTTGCTCCTAAATAGTTTTTTCTTTAGACAGATTCAACAAATATTCCCCATAATTTCGATTAAACAACATTGCTTCCAATATATTAGCTTTTGTTAAAGGTTTGTTTGGAATATTGTTTGTTAATTTAACAATTGTATCTGGTAAAAATTCCCCATTTATAAACCAAGATTTCTTTTCAATTCCATCATTTTTAGTTAAGATTGCTGGACCTTCATATCTATGAAGCGTACTATTTTCATAAAAATATATCCCATCATTTATTTTAATATATTTACCTGGGTAATCCAGAAAAATTACCATTATTGAATTGACTAATAAATGATTTCCTAATTTATAATTGATTGAATATTTAACATTATTTTTTATTACTTGTCTATAGCTACATACAATAGAACTTTTTGCAATACCATTATCTAAATTAATATCAGTATGGTTGTTAAAAGATAATTTTACAATTCCATTCGATCTATATAATATTCCATTTTGTTTATATGCTAATTGTGAAAGAAAAAATTTATTATTTGTACGATCATGTTGTTCATATAATAAAGTTTGTGGACCAAAATCTCTATGTTCAATATTATTTTGAATATAATATAATGAAGCGGTTATATAAGTAGATGCAGATGAACATTTTATTTTAATAAATGCCGGTTTTTCATATCTATTTATTACCTTATATTCTTTATCAGCGCAATAAATATAATATTCAACATTTAATGTTTCATTTTTAAATATTATCAAATATGATTTATCTATATTGTGTTTGTATAAACAAACTCGCATTGCATGGTGACTGTAAATAACGCTAACCAAATCTAACATAAATGTTATTGACCATATACAATTTAAAATTGTACTAGGTATGGTGTTTGGTTCATGATACATTTCTACATAAGTATAATCATTTAATCCAATCAATTCGTTTAATTGATCTTGAGTCATAGTTGTATATTTGCGATATTTTTTATTGGTTTTCATTTTCAAATTCAACAGTTATTGAGTTTTGTTCTTCGTATAATTTTTTTATATATGCTCCATATTCTCTATCAAATAATATACTTTTGAGTATATCACTTTTTGTTAGTGGAGTTAGTGGTTTATCATTTTCTATTTTAGGAACATCATTTGGCAATTCTATATCTTTGAAAAACCATTGTTTATTTTTTACATATTTACCATAGTCTTGAAATTCTTCAGTAATAAGAGCTGGACCATTTAATCTTGATAAGTTATATGATATAGTATAATATGAAGTTGTTTGTGATATTACTCTTAATGAACCAACTGCATATTTTTTCTGTATTTGTATGCCATATTCTTTTGAACCAATGTTAATAGTTTTAGGTTTATTATTTTCAAAATATATATTATGTGCTTGACATTTGTTATCATCAAAATCTGGTTCAAAATACATGTTATCCAAGTCTTTATAATTCCAAGATATTTGATATGGGTATTTTTTATTTAATGTTGTATATGTATAATCAAGTCGTAATTTACTTATTACATTTTCCATATATGCATAACGTAAACAAGCAGGACCATATTTTCGATAGAAACATCCTAAATTATAATATTCAATTATAACAATATTTTTAATATCATATCTTTGGTTTATATGTGTAATTTTTCCTGGTAAATAATTATGATGTATAGTCGTGCATTCTTCATCTAATGAATGAATATAATACACATATTGAAATGCTCCAGTATATTGTGAATCAATTTTAGTTTTTTCAATTTTAAATAAAAAAGCATTCAATGCTTTATAAATAGTTATATCTATCGAATAATAACGACTTTCTTCATCATTCGTATATTTTTCAATGTTAGAAAACAATTTATTTAAATATTTATTGCGTCTATTTGCTTTAATAATTGTTTTTATTTTAGGAAAATGTTTATATAATGTACATTTATCAAATTCAATTATTTTTTCAATGTCAGTCAATTTGAATTTGAAATATTTACGGTATCTTTTTGAAATTGTTTTCTTGCTCATCGTACAGCCTTTTAATATAAGTACCGTAATCACGATCAAACAATATACTATTGAGTGTATCACTTTTTGTTAGTGGGATCAATGGTTTTCCTTTTTCTATTTTAGGAATATCATCTGGTATAGATACACCATTAATTAACCATTTTTTCGTTTCAATCCATTGATTATTTTGATCAAGTTCCATTATTATTTGAGCTGGACCATTGTATCTATGATGTTTATGTGTCATATATTTACAATTTTTTATATAATAATTTGTGTATTTATTAATAATTTTTCCTGTAGACGAATTGTATTGCTTTATTATTTCTAAGATTCCATCGGTTGGTGAATATAATTTAATTTCAACAGGTTTATTTAAATTTGTATTATATTTAATTGTATGCATATGATATTTGTTTGATAATGAATTTGGGTTTATATAAAAATTTGTTTCATATAAGTTATTATTTACAATTGTAATTTTATATGGATCGTTTAAGTTTGCTACTTTTGAATATTGTAATTGTAAATTAACTATTGCGTTATTAATAAAAAAGTAGTACAAACTAGACGGTTCACTTGTATTATGTTTTTTTTGTGCATATGAAATAGTAATAGTTAACTCTCTTGCATTTAATGATTCAATTATTTCAATTAACTTTGGTAAATATTCATGTTGGGCTGTTAAAGTATATTCATTTGTAGAGTAAATATAGTAAGTATAAGATGATCTATATATTTCATCTTGTGATTTTAATTGAATTTTAAATAAAAAATATGATAATGATTTGTAAATTGTTACATCTATAGTATATAAGTTTAATTCTACATCTAAACAAGTATATCTGTTTAAATCATTAATGATTTCACTTAAATAACATTCTGGATTAGCATTAATAATTGTATTTACATCAGTAAAATGTTTATATATTATGCATTTATCAAATTCAATTAGTTTTTCAATATTATTTGGATCAAACTTTAAATACTTACGATATTTTTTTGGAACCATTACATTTTTCCTCGTGAAATTGTTTTATGTACATTCCATATTCACGATTAAATAATATAGCATCAATAATACTTGTTTTTGTTGGAGGATGTGTAAATTCTTTGTTTTTTATTTTAATAACATTTTGAGGAATAGGAATATTGTCAAATACCCATGTTTCTTCACTAACTATATTATTACTGTTAGTTTTTATTATTGCTGGGCCATCTATTCTATGCATTTTACCTTTATGCATATATGTTTGCATTATGAATCCATTATTATTATCATCTTCACTTGAAGTATGATATGTTTTTGTCATACTATCATCTTTTGATAAAAAGATTTTAAAAACAATAATTTTACCATCTCCACTATAAAATATTCGATCTACTTTTGGAAACAATGATTCTTTATTAAAGAATGTAATATTTTTTAATCTACATTTATTCGTTGCGTCTTTTGTAAATGTAAGTGTAGCAGGATGGTTTACTCTATATAAAGTATTATTTTGTACATAATTAAGATTAATCTCTCTTATTATACCGTCTATGCAATCATAAATTAATTCTTGCGGACCATAATCTCTATGCATCGTATTGTGTTTGACATGATATAATGATATTATTTTATGTATTTTTCCAAAACTAACATGGTTAGTAATATATATAATAGCTGGTTTGTTATCTCGATGTATTTCTAAATCTACTCCATCTTCCAAATAGATAAAACAAAGTATTTTGGTATCAAGATGCCTTGATTCAATTATTACTAAATATGAAGATTCTTTTTCTTTGTGTTGATAAAATGTTGGTTTAGATTTATAATTTTTTATTTTGATAAAATCAGAAAATTGAAATTTTGCTTTTTTTAATGCTCTGGGTACTGTATAAAATAATGTATCAATTACAGTACGATCATTTAAAATTTCATATGATGGAAGATCAATTGCCTTATTAAGATCTTGTTCTGTAAAATTTAAATATTTACGATATTTTTTAATCATTGATTTTGATGATTTGATTTTCAAGATAAATTTCTAAATAATTTAAATTGTATTTATCTTTCAACTCTAATAAATAACATAGATAATTTTTGCTTTTTGGTTTTTCTTGATTCGATAAATCAATCAAATAATCTTTAATATCAATTAGATATTGTTCTAATTCCTTATTATATTCTGCTAGAATTTCATTGTACTCTGCTAAATCTTTTTCATATTTTTTAATTAGATTTTGATAAACATGAGGATGAATTTCTTCTTTATGTTTATAAGTAATTTCTATTCTTGTATAGTATTGCTCATCAATTTCTTCAATCCTAACTTGATCAGGATCAATATTTTCTTGCTTACAATATTCAATTAGTCGTGGTAATGTTATTCCTCCATTATTAATATCTTCACGCTCTTCACGAGGAATATACGGTAATGACAAATTATCTTCTTCTATTGTAAACTTTTGAGGATATTTAGGTTCACTTAAATAAAAACAAGGTTGAAGAGGTTCTTTTAATGTAATTATCATTTCAAATCCTTCTAATAACGTTTTGTTTGACTATAGCAGTTCTTGGCTCGTTTTGCAAATTTTGCCAGCTATCAAAATTATTATACTTTAGATTTATTTTTGATAAGATCTTTCACCAAATTTCCATATTCACGATCAAATAACAAAGTTTTAATTATATCTTGTTTAGTTATAGGATATTGTATTTCATTATTTTCAATCTTAATAACATCATCAGGAAATTCTATTCCATCAATATGCCAAGTTTTAACAGTTTCTTTTGTTGTATAGTTTTTTGTAATTATAGCAGGTCCAGTTAGATTATGAAGTTCTTCATATACATTTAGATAACTATGTATTATCTTGCTTTTACAATATTTATTATTTATACTATCAAAAGTATATATAAATTGATATTTTTCATGATAATCATCGTGCATTATTATTATTTCGTCAACAGCACCAATATCATTATATTGAATTTTACTTGGTTTATCTTTTATTAGTTCATCATTTATATAATATTCAATATAAAAAAATTTATTTTTGCAAATACTAACAAATGCTGGTCCATTCACCCTATGTCTTTTATCATTTTGAAAATATTGCAAATAAACATTACAAGGTTTCTCATTACTATTCTTTTCAAAAGTGTATTCAATATATTGCGGCCCATACAATCGATGTTCAACATTTTTAACAATATAAGTTAAAGTAATTACATTTACATGCATATACCATTTGTGTTCTATAATAGCTGGTAAATTGTCTCGATGTATACATTTAATATCTTCATCAAGAGAATAAAAATATAATTCGACGTCATTATTACATTTTATTCTAAATAAATATTCTTCTTTTGTTTTGTGCTTATAAATAATCGCTTCAGTAGTTTTTCTCAAACACTTATAAGAATATTTCACATGTAATTCTGAATAACAATAAAATTCTTTAATTATATCTTCTCCAGATTTATAAAATGTATATGAATCAAAATCTATTAACTTATCCAAATCATTTTTTGAAAATTTCAAATATTTTCGATATTGCTTTGGAACTTGTATGTTTTTCATTTCAAATATTTTTCACGTCCCCATAATCATATAACAACACTCACATATTGTCAAATGTTTTATGCTTTTTGTAAATTCATATCTCGCTCATATAGTGACTTTATATACATCCCATATTCACGATCAAATAACAAAGTTTTAATTATATCTTGTTTAGTTACAGGATATTGTATTTCATTATTTTCAATTTTGATAACATCATCAGGAAATTCTGTTCCATTAAAATACCAAGTTTTAACAATTTCTTTTGTTTTATAATTTTTTGCAATTATAGCAGGTCCAGTTAGATTATGAAGTTTATCATCTTTATTTAGATAATTATGTATTATTCTACTTTTACAATATTTATTATTGTTATTATCATATAAAAATTCATATTTTTCATAATAACCATCGCGCATTATCGTTATTTCATCAATAGTACCATTATTATTATATTGAATTCTACTTGGTTTATCTTTTACTGGTTCATCATTTATAAAATATTCAATTAAATTAAATTTACTTTCGATAATATAAATATATGCAGGTCCATTTACCCTATGCATTTTATCATTTTGAAAATATTGTAAATAAACATTAAATGGTTTTTCGTTATTATAATTAAAAACATATTCAATTGACTGAGGACCATATAATCGATGATTAATATTTTTAACCATATAGATTAAATTAGTTACATTTATAAATTTATAACGTTTGTGCTCTATAATAGCTGGTAAATTGTCTCGATGTATACATCTAATATTTTCATCAAGAGAATAAATATGTAATTCATTTTCATTATTAAATTTTATTCTAAATAAATATTCTTCTTTTGTTTTGTGCTTATAAATAATCGCTTCAGAAAATTTCATACACTTATAGAAAAATCTCTTGTGTAATTCTGTATAAGAATTAAATTCTTTAATTATATTTTCACCGAATTTATAAAATGTATATGAATCGAAATCTATCAACTTGTCCAAATCATTTTTTGAAAATTTCAAATATTTTCGATATTGCTTTGGAACTTGTATATTTTTCATCTCAAATACTTTTCACGTCCCCATACTCATATGTTATCAAATGTTTTCTATATTTTTGTTTTGCTCATATAATGATTTTATGTACGTCCCATATTCTCTATTAAATAACATCGCTTGAAGCATATCTCGCCTCGTTATAATAGGATTTGGACATTTTTTCAAATTTACTTTAATAATATCTTCCGGCACTTGAATGTTATTAATATACCAAGAAAATTTTGGATTTTTATCATATACAATATACGATGGTCCATCTAATCTATGAAGCCATCCAGGTTCTATATTATATTTATATGTCGTTACTTTCGAATCATCAATATAAAATTGATGCTTTTCTACATATACTTTTTTTGTTTTGTCAAATATATGTATTGTCTTTTTATTTTTACCATAATAAATAGACACTTTGACATTTTCACTTATATATTGCTTGCGTATAATATAATCAATACCATCTGTTCTATTAATTTGTACATAATGTAATCTATTATTTTCATTTTCTATCTCTAATGAATCAAATAAATTACTTATATTAAAATGATATATTAAACATTTTATATTCCCACTATCTTGATTATATTCACTTAATTTAATTTTTGATATATGTGAATCATAATATTTATTGCCTTCTATCTCTATATGCGCTGGCCCATCTTCTCTATATATGTTTGTAATATTTATATCTTTTGCATACGTATATATTTCAAATGTGCCCGTTGCTATCAAATGTAATATATACAACTCTTTTGTTTTATGCTTGTATAATGTTTTTTCTTTATAAAATACACACGCTTTACATGTGTCGGGTATTGGAATTCTCCCATATTCACTTAAATCTATTATACCATTTATTAAATCTTTACTATTTGCTACTATATATTTTTTAAAACGTTTTTCAATTTTACATTCTGTAGTTTTCATTTTAACAATTTTTCAAATTGCTTGCAAGTCAATGTTCATAATTTCAATTGTTTGAATTTCTAATTTATATAGATGTTTATTAAAATAGTTTTATGTAGTTCTTGTTGGCTTTATCTTTGTACAAAAGCATCAACACTTGCCAAACAATATCGTTAAACAATTTCATTTCAATTGCCCCGATAAATCTTTGCTATAGTTTAAATATATTTCTGCTTGTTTTAATTTTTCTTCTGCTAAATTGTTATATGTTGTAATCGATTTTATAATAGCTTCATCCTTTGTTTCAAATATTTCTTTTCCAAGTATTAACCAACAATGATGTTTTTCACTATACCACATATCTTTATTAGGATGAAATCGATATCCTCTTGAAGTTGAAAAATTAACATTATATACTATAATTTCTTCAATAACGCCTTCAACTACCATCCATACTATTTTATTTTTTACATTATATTCTTCTTTAAAATTTATATGTAAATATATTGCCAAAAATATCATAAGCGCAAATATAACCAAAACAAAAAATACTATCTTCATTTAATCTCTCCAAATGGTAATATCTCTTGTCTGCATTCTATCCATTCAGTTCTTTTATTTTCAATAACCTCAATATATGTATGCTTTTCTTGCTTATGCCCGCACCAATTGCATGTGCGTATATTTTTAAATTCATTTAATTTATACCTGTCATTATCAGCAAATATTATCTTATGATCAATATCAAATGCGCATCGTCCAATTTTCAAATATGCTTCCTCTATGTCCGGTCGATGTTTTAAACTCAAAGAGGGATAAGAATTTATTCCTTTATCCCCAATCAATATATTCTTTATTTTATAACCCGTAAATACATCCGAACAACAACCGCATATATTGTATGTCCCAATAAATAAATTATGATAAAGCTCGCCTCCTAAACTTGATTCATATATTTCAAATTGCTTCGTAGATTGATGCCTCTGTAACCATTTATATAAATTATAACTATATGCTGAATTAATTTTTGGATCGATTTGTTTGGCTTCCATTATATTATTTCATTCTCTTTGAATGGCAATACCAATTGTTTGCTTTCTTCCCATGTTTGTATTCTTTTTGTAGTTATTATATCTTTCCATTCTTGCTTTTGTGCATATCCACAAAATTTACACGTTCGCATCATATTAAATGTATCAATTTCCCATCGCGCCCCTACATGTGAAAGTTCATGCTCAGGATCAAATGCACATATACCAATTTTTAAATATGTTTCTTCTAGATCTATTCGCCTATTTAATTTTATCTTTTCTATCGTAAATATATTTCTAGAGTTTATTAAAATGTTGCTCAGTTTGTCCCCATAAAAATCCCCCAAACAACAACTGCATTCTTTATATGTTCCAATATATAATCGCGAATATAAACTCAAATTATAAGAATTTTCTATATGCGGCAATTCATATATTCCAAATGGCTTCTCATATGGATGCCCCTTCATCCAATTGTATAATACTCTACTATATGATTCTTTAATCTCGGGGCTAATTAATTCAACATCCATTTTCATTAACCTTCATAAAATTATTCAAATTGTTTATAGCTGCCTCAACTCGCGCTATACAACCTCTATATGTATTCATTTGATATGTATATGATTCCATTAATTTTTTATATGCTTCTTCTTTTGTTCCAAATATTACTCCACCTAACTCAAACCACATATCAAATTCCTTATCATACCACTCATTTTCTTTTACATTCCCATCTTCATTATAATTATACACCGTCTTCGTACGTATTCTTCCTGTACTATATTCAGGCACATATACTGTCTTGCTTTCTTTATTCATAATCTTTCTCAATTTGCTTTATAAAATTATATATTTCCCTGTCCACCATACTGTATATGGCCTCAACACTCTTGTCAATTTCTTTAATTCCTTCTATTTTTTCTAAATAATTTTTTATCTCATCTTTCGATTCTAATATGTCAAATACTTCATTATAATTATATTCACATTGTTTTACAATATATTCTGTATATGTTATTAACGCACCTACCACCTCTTCATTATATGTTTTATTGTTTAAAACATTGTCCCATAACATTTTTACAAATTGTTTAATATATAGAATTTTAATATACTTAATCGATATTGAATAATTTTTATTTTCTAATGATTTATCTTTATATTCTTTTTTAAACCATTCAAATATATTTCCCATTAACATCGGCAGCAATAATAATCCATACATAGGATTCTTATTCCCTAAACTCAATAATAATACAATCACAACATACCCATATAACCAATTCATTACTCTTTTCCCTTTTCAAAATTGCATATCATACCTTTGTCCATATCTCAAATACATCCCTCAAAATTCTTTATATAATCCTATCCATTCTCTTTCATCATCTCTATTACCACCGCCCGTATATCCCCATGATCCGCTTCCTTTCCCCCTTCTTTCATCTTCTTTATTACCTTTCCTATATTTTTCCCCTCTCCATTGCTTTGCACTATCTCTATCCCTTCCGCTTTTATATATTCTTTTATTTCTACTCTACTCATCTTCCTCGGCATCAATCCCTTCAATATCTCCATCTCTTTATCCTTATGAAGAAAGAAAACCTCGTCTTTTAAGACAAGGATGAATTTCGTTCAAAAAATGTTATCTTTTTAAGATAACAATGAATTCCATTGTTATATATAACACAAGTGATGATGTTGTCATATAAGTATAGAATCTATCCTAATGATATCCAACGCAAAGCGTTGGACTCGACATTTGGTTTTTGTAGATTTCTATATAACTGTGCGCTCGAAGAGCGTATTTCTTATTATAAAAAATATGGCAAATCATTATCTTATAATATTCAAGCTAAAGAATTATTAGAAATTAAAGAATGCTTCAGCGAAGCTGCAAATGTATATGCTCAAACATTACAACAAACACTCAAGCAGCTTGATGCTGCTTTCGTTAATTTTTTCAGAAGAATAAAAAATTCCAAAGACAAACCTGGGTTCCCCAGGTTTAAAAATCAAGATAGATTTAGAAGTATTCTTTTCCCTCAATGTAATTTAATAAGTGGAGGTATAAAACGCCTCGAAAATAA
>Ga0209098_1000427_pt1 | contig 46707 bp, 38 predicted proteins | sample AD_JPNHW1_MetaG_FD_184429 | JGI IMG/M metagenome (GOLD analysis project Ga0209098, IMG submission 184429) | Active sludge microbial communities of municipal wastewater-treating anaerobic digesters from Japan - AD_JPNHW1_MetaG (SPAdes) (version 2) | ecosystem: Engineered > Bioreactor > Anaerobic...
GTCAACTGTTGATCTTGAAAATATGACTATCCAGAACATGAGAGGGCAATTAATCCGGTTAGGGGATATTGCATCGGTAGAACAATATTTCAGCCCTCCGAATATTGAAAGGGAAAACAAGGAAAGGTTTGTTAATGTAACGGCATCTCTTATGCAAACAGATCTCTCGACAGTCACTGCAGAACTTAATCGACAGGTCTCCCAAATGAATATTCCTCCGGAAATTGAAATTGAATATGGCGGAAGCGCGAAAGACATGCAGGACAGCTTCAGGGATCTCATTCTTTTGTTAATATTAAGCATCACTCTTGTATATATAGTGATGGCTTCACAGTTCGAATCTTTCAGGGAACCATTTATAATTATGTTTTCACTGCCCTTTGCATTTACCGGAGTTTTTCTCGCCTTGTGGATCTCGGGAACAACCCTGAATGTCATTTCATTTATTGGAGCAATAATGCTTGTTGGCATTGTTGTTAAGAACGGGATTATTCTGGTTGATTATACTAACCTCCTCCGCGACAGAGGCGTGTCTCTTAAAAACGCCGTTGTACAGGGAGGGCGATTAAGACTTCGTCCTGTCCTCATGACATCTCTCACAATGATCCTGGCCATGATTCCACTGGTACTCTCCAAAGGGGAAGGATCCGAAATATGGCGACCTATGGGTATCTCATTAATGGGAGGATTGACTTTCTCGACATTAATTACTCTAATAGTTATTCCCGTTATATATACAATTTTCGGTGCGGCAAGAATGAAAAGAGAAAGAAAAAACAATCCTTCAAATGATTAAACTATAAAAGCATGAAAGCAGTATTTATTTCGCATAATCAGGCCCTGACAGAAGAAGTGGAAATAATTTTTCAAAAGATGTCTGTTAAAGGGTTTACTCAATGGACAGAGGTAAAGGGCGCCGGAAGCATATCCGGCGACCCCCATATGGGAACTCATACCTGGCCATCATTAAATAACAGTATCCTTGCAATAGTCGATGACAATAAAGTAAAGGATCTCCTGAGGGGACTCTCAGAATTAAACAGGGAAGTCGAAGAACAGGGATTACGGGCTTTTGTCTGGAATATCGAAGAAACTATCTAATTTTGAAGTGCATTTTGAAAACGGATTAATCTGAAATTCATTTCGCCCAATGAAATTGAATATGAAAATAGGATTCCCTTTCTTGACTTAATATTATGATTCCATTATAAACTTAAAAACCAAAGCTATGATCAAGGAAAGGTTAATTGGTTATATTGAACAGAGCATCAGGCAAAACTGGGAAATAGAAGCCTTGTCAAATTATCGTGAACAAGGATTAACTTACAAGCAGATAGGTGAAAAAATCCTGATATTTCATACTTTCTTTAAAAATATCGGCATCAAAGAAGGCGAAAAGATAGCGCTTGTCGGAAGAAATTCCGCCAACTGGTGCACTGTCTATCTTACCACTGTAACCTGCGGCGCTGTAATTGTTCCGATACTTCCGGACTTTAAACCTGAAGATCTTATAAATCTCATTAACCATTCAGATGCAACTCTTTTGTTCATTGATGATAAAATCTATGAGACAATTGATGTTGGTAAGATTCCACAGGTAAAAGCAATAATTTCTCTTGACAATTTTAATATGATCTGTGAAACGGATGCCGGCATTAAAGAGAAATACCTGTCGATTGAACAAAAATATCTGGAAATTTATCCTGATCTGAAACCTGAAGAAGTAAAATTTCCGGGCATTACAAATGACAAATTGGCTGTTATCAGTTACACAGGCGGAACCACGGGATTTTCAAAAGGTGTAATGTTAACGCATAACAGCCTTACTGCCAACGTGAGATTTGCCCAGAACCACATGCCGCTTAAGCCGGGCGATCCTGTTGTTTCATTTTTGCCTCTGGCCCATACATACGGATGCGCTTTCGAATTTCTTTTCCCGTTTACATACGGATGCCATATTACTATCCTTTCTAAAACTCCATCCCCACAAATAATTGTCCAGGCATTTAAAGAAATCAAACCCAGGCTGATAATTTCGGTGCCGCTCGTTATCGAAAAAGTTTTTAAAAGTCAGTTGCTGCCGGTAATCAGCAAGCCTCATATGAGACTGCTCATGGCAATTCCCGGCATAAAAAAGATTCTTCATAAGAAAATAAGGGAAAAGCTGTCTGAGAGCTTTGGCGGCAGATTTCAGGAGATTGTTATCGGCGGCGCTCCATTTAACCCGGAAGCCGAAAGGTTTTTCAGAAAAATCGGGCTGAATTTTACAGTCGGATATGGAATGACAGAATGCGGGCCCCTGATAAGCTATACATCATGGGATACTACAAAGCTGGGTGGGTCGGGGAAGCCTGTCGATACTCTCGAAGTGACTATTGATTCATCCGATCCGTTAAAAGAGGTTGGAGAAATACTTGTAAGGGGCGAAAATGTAATGCTCGGGTACTATAAGAACGAAAAAGCCACAAGGGAGATCATTGACGAAAATGGCTGGATGCATACTGGTGACCTTGGACTAATGGATAAGGATGGCAACATATTCATCAAAGGAAGGAGTAAAAGCATGCTTCTTGGCCCTTCCGGTAAGAATATTTTTCCTGACGAAATTGAAGCTGTTATCAATAATATGAATTATATAACAGAATCGGTTGTTATTATGGAGGATAATAAACTTATAGGACTTGTTTACCCCGATTATGAATCAATAAAAAAGGATAATATTTCAGATGAACAATTGCAGATTATACTTGAACAAACAAGAAAAGCTGTAAATGAAAAGATACCTGAATTTATGGCAGTGCATAAATTCAGACTTCATCCTGAAGAATTTGAGAAAACTCCGAAAAGGAGCATTAAAAGGTTTTTGTATATGAATGTGTAACTTTTAAAGAATCTTCATGAGATTCATATTTATCCAGTGAAATTAAAAATGATTTTATTCAATTTTAATACTGCAATTAGGATATCAATTATTCAGGGATAAATTATTCCAAATATAAAAACCCTAAACAAATGATATAAATAAATCCATAAACCAGAGAAAAAGTAAGCAAGGGTTATAGATTGCCTGCTAAGTACAATAATGTTTTGGATGAATACCCGGAAAATCAGATATGAGCTGCAGAAACAATTAATTCTGGATAAATCCCTTGAGTTATTTAGCCAGAAGGGATTTGCACAAACCTCTATTGTTGATATTGCAAAAGAGTCAAACATATCAAAAGGTCTCTTATACCATTATTTTTTAAGTAAGGAACAACTTTTTGAAGAAATTCTGGTCAGTAGTTTCAACTCCATTTTTAAATATTTTAATGTCAGTGATGATGATATTATAAAATCCGGAGAATTTGAAAACTTTATTTTAGAAGTATTCAAATCACTTGAACAAAATTATCTGAACTGGAAGCTGATTTTTCAATTATTTACCCAACCTGAGATGTCCGAAAGGGCTATCCTTTTATTGAATAAAAGCGAACCGGTAATAAAATTCAGAAACACTATTTCGGCCTTCTTCGAAATGAAGAATAAAATAAATCCAGAGATCAGGACTACTTATTTTGTCTCTATGATATTAGGAATTGCTGTCACTTATCTCCAAAATCCCGCCAGATATCCTCTCAGACAGATAGCTGAAATAATAATTGAAGAATTTATAAAAAATTGAAAGAACTTATATTCTGCTCAAAATGGTTAAACAATACAGATAAGGGATTATATGACATAGAGGTATGAAAATCACTCTTATAATTGAAATGATCCTGATAGGGGTATTTACAGGTGTTATAACCGGTTTAACCGGCGCATCGGGCAATATGGTTGTTGTTCCTCTGGTTAATTTACTTCTGGGATTCTCAATTCATGAAGCTATTGGTACAAGTCTGATGATTACAGTAATTTCTTCCTTAGCTATATCGGTAGTTTATTTCAGACATGATAATATAGATATAAAAGCTGGTATATGGATAGCAGCAGGATCAGTCGTCGGAGCCCAGACGGGAACAAAATGTGCTATTAACATGTCAGAAATAAGCCTGGGTGGCGGATTTGGAATTTTTATGGCAATTATAGGCATAGTGATATGGAATAGAGGGATAAATCACAAATCATTCGCAAATTCATCGAAAAACCTGATAAAATTTAAAACTCAGACACAAAAAATTTCAGCAGCGTTGATTCTGGGTTTCTTTGTTGGTATTATGACTGGAATTTTTGGTTCAGGAGGCGGGGCAATGATACTATTGATTCTGATTTTTATATTGGATTTCCCCATTCATCTGGCAATTGGCACTGCATCGCTTCTAATGACAATAACAGCATGTTCGGGTGCCGTCGGATATGCAATACACGGCAATATCCAGTCACCTGCAGGATTAATCATTGGCATCAGTGCTGCAATAAGTGGTGTGGTTAGTGCAATATTCGCTAATAAAGTTAATGAGCAGATTCTGTCTAAAGCCGTGGGTGTCGTATTTTTTATACTTGGCATATTTATGACTGTTTTATTTTTGCCAAGATTTAAATTATAAGAGTCGTTTTAAAAATAGTATTCACTCCTGTGAATTTGATAAAAACCCTTAATTCTATAAAAATCATAACTAAATGCAATATAAAAGTAACTGGATTCTATGAAAGTTATATGTCAGCATTTACAATATAAAAGTAAATTGATTCCATAAAGTCCGGCAAGTTCTTATTAATAACCCTTCAATGACCCATCTGTTTTCAGAGGTTTTCTCCACCGGAACATGATAAAAATGGCCACCAGCAAATTATATTGAATGGTTTTTATGCTTTCCCAGATTCCATTAAAAGCAGCTCCCAGAAAATCTGACAGATTGAAGCTTGTTTCTGATAGATCAATCCTGAAACAATTGTTAAAGGATATAAATTTCATTAAAGCTTGAGTTTTCATCTTGGATCATCCTCCTAATTCCTGAATCCATTTAAATCTCACTTTCATTGGTGAAGCATTATTATTAATTCAAATTTGGCTCTTTTTATTAAATTTGATAACCAATCCTGAAAAAGATGATCAATAAATTAACTGCCAGGCAAAGGATTATTGAACTTGTTTCACGCTTCGGGGAACAGTCAGTTTCATATAAGCAGTCCTCTTATAATGAGACACAAACCCGACGTGATTTTATTGATCCTTTTTTCAAAGCTCTCGGTTGGGATATTGATAACGAACAGGGTTATGCTGAAGCATACAGAGAGGTCATTCACGAGGATAAACTGAAAGTTGAAGGTTCCATGAAGGCACCCGATTATTCTTTCAGACTGGTCGGTGGGAAACGGTTGTTTTTTGTTGAAGCCAAAAAACCAAGTGTTTACGTAAAAGAAGATATTCAACCAGCCTACCAGGTTAGAAGGTATGGATGGAGTGCGAAACACCCAATCAGCATTATTACCGATTTTGAAGAATTCGCAGTTTATGACTGCAATAAAAAACCTGACCCAGGTGATAACCCATCAGTAGCAAGAATAAAGTATCTTACTTTCAAAGATTATTCAAACGAATTTGACTTTATCTGGGATACATTCAGCAAGGAACAGGTTCTGAAAGGAAGCTTTGACCGGTTTGTTCAGGCTGATACTCATAAAAAAGGTACCGCCTCTGTTGACAAAGAGTTTCTTGAGTCGCTCAACAAATGGAGAACTTACCTTGCCGTAAACATTTCGTGGAATAATAAGAATCTGACTGAAGAAGAGATAAACTTCGCAGTTCAGCAGACAATTGACCGTGTAATTTTTCTAAGAATTACTGAAGACCGACGCATTGAACCTTACGGAACTCTGAAGCATTCATTAACCCACGGAGAATACTATAAAAATCTCTTCGACCTGTTCCGGAATGCTGATGAAAAATATAATTCAGGCCTGTTTGACCTTGAGAAAGATATGATCTGCGAATCTCTCAGGATCGAAAATAAGGTTGTAAAAACAATTATAAATGAGCTTTATTTCCCGGAATGCCCTTATGAATTTTCGGTGATCCCTGTTGAGATCCTCGGCAGCGTTTACGAACAGTTCCTTGGCAAGGTTATCAGGATTACACCTGCGCATCATGCCAAAATAGAGGAAAAACCGGAGGTCAGGAAGGCCGGAGGTGTTTATTATACACCACAATACATCGTCGATTATATCGTACAGAACACAGTCGGAAGGTTAATCAAAGGCAAGACACCCACAGAAATATCAAAAGTGAAAATTGTTGATCCGGCCTGTGGCAGCGGAAGTTTTTTAATTGGTTCATTACAGTACCTGTTCGACTATCATAAGAATTACTACAGTAATCATGGGAAACCATCAAAAGGGAAAAAGGACAATCCACTTACACCTGACGGCCAGCTTACAACCGCTGAAAAGAAACGGATCCTGCTGAACAATATCTTTGGGGTGGATCTGGATTCAAATGCGGTTGAAGTGACTAAGTTAAGTCTGTTATTGAAATGTATGGAAGGTGAGACCGAAACCACTATTAACCAGCAATTCAGACTTTTTAACGAGAGGGTACTTCCAACACTTGATAACAACATTAAGAGTGGCAACAGTCTCATTGACACTGATCTCTATGACAGCCAGCTTGAATTTGGAGAGGAGAAGAAGATCAGACCATTCAGCTGGACAAACACATTCCCTGAGGTTTTTAAACAGGGTGGATTTGATATTGTGATAGGCAACCCACCTTATGTAAGGCAGGAAATGCTTGGCAGGCAGAAGGATTATTTCAGGGAACACTTCCAAGTATTTCACGGGATGGCTGATCTTTACAGTTATTTCATTGAGAAAAGCCTGAAGTTGGTAAATCAGGATGGTCTTTATGGTGTTATTGTGGCCAATAAATGGATGCGTGCAAACTACGGTGAACCTCTAAGAAAATTTCTTAAAACCCAACAACTTTATGAGATAATTGACTTCGGCGATCTTCCCGTTTTTGAATCGGCAACAACATACCCCTGTATATTGATAATTGGAAAACCAGGGAAGGAGAACAATAATATTAAACTGACCATTCCGGAAACTTTAAAATTTTCCTCTCTTGCTGCATATGTCCAACAAAACCACACTCTTTTAAATAAGGGATCGTTGAGTGATGAAGGATGGATACTGGCAGGGGAAGATACTCAAGTTCTTTTATCCAAAATTCATGATGCAGGGATTCCATTAAAAGTTTATGTGAAAGGTAAAATCCTTTACGGGATAAAGACTGGCTTAAATGAAGCATTTGTCATTAACCGTGAAACCAGAGACAGCCTTATTGCAGAGGATCCAGGGAGCAAAGAAATTATAAAGCCTTTCCTTGCTGGCAGAGATATAAAAAGATATCAGGAACCACACAGTGAAAAATTCCTGATTTTTGCTAAAAGAGGGATTGATATAAAAAATTATCCTGCAATACTCAAGCATCTTGAAAATTATAAAGCACAACTTACTCCAAAACCAAAAGGATGGATCGGAATAGAGTGGAAAGGCAGGAAGCCCGGAAGTTATAAATGGTATGAGATACAGGACGCTGTTGATTATGCAGAAGAGTTTGAAAAACCGAAAATTATTATACCTGCAATTGCGAATGTTGCCTCTTATACTCTTGATGAAGCATCACATTTATCAAACGATAAAACAACTATTATACCAGTAAATGATCTTTACTTATTGGGATTGCTGAATTCAAAACTTCTGGATTATTACATAAAATCAATTGCATCCACAAAACAAGGTGGTTATTATGAGTATAAGCCTATGTACCTATCGAAGATCCCGATAAAAATGATTAATGAATCGGATAAGGCTGAGAAACAGATGCAAGGCGAAATAATCAGAATTGTCGAACACATAATTACCTTACACACTGAACTCAGTGTATGTAAATTGGCAGACAGAGTTGACCAGATAAAGTCTCAGATTAATCATTTTGAAATTAAAATAAACGAACTTGTCTACCGGCTATACGGGTTGACGGAGGAGGAAATTTCTATTTTAGAAATCAATTGAACCAATCCAGTCGGGCATCTTTCATTATGAGAAATAAAATATTCATAAGTCATGCAAATCCTGAAGATAATGATCAGGCCAGATGGTTAGGACTTCAGCTTATGACTATGGGTTATGAAGTATGGTGCGATGTTTTTAACCTTAAAGGAGGGGAAAAGTTCTGGAAAGAAATTGAAAATGAGATCAGACAAAATACCTGCAAGTTTCTTTATGTGCTAACAAGGAATTCCAACCAAAGAGAGGGTTGTCTGGATGAATTGGCTGTTGCCGAAGCAGTCGAAAAAACAATTGAGGACAATAGATTTATAATAGCACTTCATTATGATCAAGATCTTACATATGATGAACTGAATATAAGACTGAAAAGAAGAATAGACTTGAATTTTAAAACTGATTGGCAGCAAGGATTGAAAAACTTACTTGCTGTTTTTGAGGAAGAGCCAAAAGTAGTAATAAGTGAAAATCCAGATTTCGAAAATATAAGAAAGTATTGGAGCACGATTTATTTAAATGATAGGAAACCTGTTGAAAAGGAAGAAACATATACCTCCAACTGGTTCCCAATTTCCAGATTACCTGACATATTATACGTACATGATTTCAAAGGTTTAATTAAAAAAGGTTTTGAATGGGAAAATCTTCCATTTCCCACAATTGGGTATAAAAAGCATACTGTCACATTTGCACCTGCACCTGATTTTATTCCATTCATTCCTGGTGTCGAAAACTACAATAGCGACTTAAGTAAAAAGTACATTGTAGATGAGATTCTGCAAAATAATTATGAAGATACTAATGTTAAGAACAGAACTCTTGTCAATTTTATAAACTTCCTGATAAAGACCGGATTTGTGAAAACACTGAAAGCAAAAGGTTTATTAAGCTATGAAATGTCCGGTACAACTGCATTCTGCTATTCAAAAGATATGAATATTGATAAGATTTTCCCTTTTGGACAGCTTGTCGGAAGACTAAAAGAACGGAATTGGCATTTTGCCTATAGTGGATTCCCGGATCTGGTACACATGGTATTTGTTATAAAATCGCACATCTTACTTTCCGAGAATGGGGAAATTGTTGATTCCAAGAGGGTCCAACAATCTGGAAGAAGAAAACAAGGTTCAAACTGGTGGAATAAACACTGGAAAGAGAAATTAATGTCCGCAATTAGCATAGTTTCAGATGAAAATGGCTTAATAAAAATAAATGTTGGAAGAAGTATTGCTGTTTTCATTGAAAGTAAACCATTGGCATTCAGCAGCTATGTTAGTTATTATGATCCTGACGAATCAAGGGAAGCTTTGGATGATTTTACTGATGAGGGGGATGATGAAGTTATTTCTGAGCAGCAATCCATAGAGAATGAACAATCTCATTAAGATACCAGAACCAAAATTATTGTTTGGGTATAACCAAAAATTGGAAGATCCACGAGACGGTTTGACGATCTTTGGTCCGCTTGAACCATTACGACCATATGGTATCATAAGCGGGGTTATAAGCACCAAACAGGGACTCGAAAAGTTTAAAAAGTTTCTTAAGGAAATAGAAAGTCCAATTTATAATCGAGATAATACTTCCCGGCCATTTTTCCCAGGATTTAATTCTGTATTTAAGATGGAATGGTCCCCGGAGAAAATATATCACATTAACATTGAAAATTCAGAACTTGGAAAGTGTTTGTATTACGAAGACGTTCATGACCGTACTTATTATACCGTTTCACTTTTTGCTGATAAGATCATTTCTGCTAATAAAGATGATCACGCCGGTATTAACTTATGGGTTGTTATAGTACCAGATGAGATTTACGAATATTGCAGGCCTCAATCAACAATTAAAAAGGAACAGGTTATTATTAAAAAATCTATTTCTAAATCCCGGGCAAAGAAACTGATTAAAGAGCCATCAATATGGGAAGAAGATAATGTGGCGGCTGCACCTTACTCATATGAAGCAAATTTTCATAACCAGTTAAAAGCAAGGTTACTTAAACATACATTACCAACACAAATTATCCGTGAGAGTACTTTATCCCCACAAGACTATCTTAATTCACTGGGTTTTGTTAAAAGAGATTTTTCAAAGATCAGAGGTCATTTTGCATGGTCAATATCAACAGCAGCTTTTTATAAAACAGGAGGGAAACCATGGAAACTGGCAGATATAAGAAAAGGTGTTTGTTACGTTGGACTGGTTTTTAAAAAGGATGAAAGAAGTAGTGATCCCAGAAACGCATGCTGTGCAGCACAAATGTTTCTTGATAGTGGGGATGGTTTTGTTTTTAAAGGTGCGGTTGGACCATGGTATAATACAAAATTTGGCGATTTTCACCTAAAACCTAATCAAGCAGAAGAATTAATTAAAATGGCTATTAATACTTACAGGTCCACAGAAGGTAGCGATCCGACGGAAATATTTCTTCATGCAAAAACCAAATTTGATGAGAAAGAATGGGAGGGATTTAAAAGAGGTACTGGTGTGAAAACAAACATTGTTGGGGTAACAATAAAAGATCATGTCCCCCTCAAAATATATAGAGATAATAGCAAATTTCCGATATTAAGAGGTCTTGCCTTTATTGACACGGATCAGTCCGGATATCTTTGGACAGTTGGGTTTGTGCCTCGGCTTGACACATCACTTGCATCAGAGGTTCCAAATCCGCTATTTGTTGAAATAAATAAGGGATCTGCAGATATACAACAGGTTATGACTGATATTCTGGCGCTCACTAAACTCAATTACAATGCTTGTATATATGCAGATGGAAAACCAGTTACACTGAGGTTTGCTGATAAAGTTGGTGATATATTAACTTCTGCCCCATTAGATAAAAAAGAAGCTCCACCGCTATCTTTTAAGTACTATATATAAATCAACAGAAATAATGGATAATCCTGTAGTTAGCTATATAAGATTTCTAACTGATAATAATATCACTGCAAAGTACCGTGATATTCCTGATGAGTTTGATCATAAAGACGAATTGTTGGCCGAAATTGAACTTGAAATGGATGGAAATATGCCAGATTCAATGCGCTATTTTGAAATAAATGGAATAAGCAGTCCTGTGGATCTGGAAGAAATTCTTGAAAGCCAATTCAATTCTTTTAAAATTGCATTAATTAGTGGTGCGACAGTAAATAAATCAGGAATCAAGAGAGAAATCCATGCGCAGGTATCCAATGCAAACAAGGAATTGATACTGATAAAGCAATCAGTTGTTCCATATAAGGATATTACACTTAATTCCCTGATCGATCTTAAGATCCAGTACATTGAAAAAACCTTAAACGTTACACTTGAGGAAAATAATATAGCAGCTGATGATCTGATTAATAAGGAAGCAAGTCCTGTCCATGTTCTCAGAGTGAAAAAAGAATTTGAAAAAACTGGCTATTATATTATTCAAAAATTGCATATGGAATTAAAAAAAGCCGGTTACATAAATTGTCATTTCCGTGAATTCAAAAGACTCTTTCTTCTGCCAGGTGATAAAATGCCAGAGTGTACTCCTTCTTCAGTAATATGGCTTGCTAACTTTGCTCATTTCTCGTATTTCTTTAAATGTATTAATCGTCCGTTTTTAATTCGCTCAGTGGAACCAGGAAATTTTAAAATAGCCTTAGATTTCTTTTTTAGGTCTGTTGACGGAACTAAATTTTCTACAAGTCAGCCCAAAGACCAGGGTCATACTAATCAGGAGATTAAAAAGCGGTTTGATGCCATTATGAGAAGGACTGAATTACAAAAAAGTACGACATTTCGATAACATAATACGACATTAAATAACTATTGATAATCTTTTTTTAATACATGATAATAGCCATTTACATGGTATTATCTACCAATAAGTCGTTGTTCTAAACGACATATCCTACGACATTCTAAAAATCATCCATTTTCTTCGTAATGCACTGAATACATTTGCATTACAAACATTTATTATTAATTTAATTTTAAATAAAATGAAAAGGAATGATTTTTTTGAACAGGAAAGGCAGAAGATGATCACCATCTTCGAAAAGTACGGAAGTATCGTGCCAACTTTTACTATTCAGTACGATGATGGAACCATAGCAAGCTTTGCTACAAATTTTGACAGTGTTCTTGACAAAGAAAACTTCAATTACATCATGCGTAAATTTTGCACTGATCCAAAAGTTATCTCCAGTGTCTTTATTACAGAAGGGTGGACCTCAAAAATTGCCGAGAAGGAAAATAAACGGCCATCAGAATGTGAAGACAGAGAAGAGGTAGTTATGATGATTTATAGCGCACGTAATGACGTTCAGGAAATACATCTTTATAAGCCGGATCAAAACCGGAAGCTTGAATTTGTAATTTCGTCGGATGAATATAAAGGCAGGTTTTCAAATCCTTTTTCAGACCCATGTCTGACAGTTTCTGATAGGAAAAGGGTAACACAAGAATTCCACAATGACATGCTTGACTTATTGTGTCATGCTTATAATGAATGTCAATACATGGGATACTTATTATTCTTCCTTACTGACTCAATGGAGCCACGAACTTTCTGGCAACTGACCGAAAAAGAATGGTGTGACAGGACTTGGTTAAAACAAATGATCCGTTCAAGATGCCAGGAACTTCAGACATTAGCCTTCGTATTAGTGTTCCCTGAGGATGACAAAATTAAGGTAATATTTGAATCGAGGGAGGATCAGAAATTGCATATATACAGCATAGATCATTCAACTGATACCTTGAGATTGGATGGCACAGAGAAATACAATGGTGAGTTTTCCGGATTCTTAAAAGAAGTTGAATTTTCCATCATTCCCGCATTGAGTAGTCCCTTTCTCAATTGACTTCTGGTTAACAGAAGGTTGAATATTTTGTAAATCCTACTATTTATTTACTGTTATGATAATTGAAATATAACAAATATGCATATGAATAAAACAGAATTAACAATTGGCATGATTGGCTACAGGCCGACAATGCTTGAATCTATGAAGATCTCCTTTATAGGAGAGGTATTTGATCTTACCAATTGCGCAGTAATGCGAGAACTTATTTACGGTCACTGGACACTTGATGAACTTCACGCCTTAGCTCGAAAAACAAATCGGGATTATAAGGGTCTCACACTCCCTTATCTAAAAAAAGTTTTCGATCCTAAAAAGAGTGTCAAAAAAATACTAACAGATGGGAACAGGTTATATCGATACGAAATTCTTGGTTTTGACGACCCTGAAGACCCGACCGTATGGGAGTTTATCCCGGATGATAAAATCATTAAAGACTAAGATCATGAAAATAACGAATCCATATCATTATACAATTGAAGAGATGAAGCAAATAATTGCTGAATGGGAAGAAATGGGCCAGATAATTGATGATTACAAAGCATCAGAAGGAATCGAAGTTCTGACAGAGGAAGAATTTACAAACCTTTTTGGAGAATCATCCATATACCCAAACATATATTTTGCTGAACCTGGTGAAGGTTATGATTATGCATTTATGTCAGAATATGAGCGAGTTTTATTGGAAAACGGCATCAATCCTTTTACGGGTGATTTTTTTAACCATGATGAGTGGCCGGCATGTCATTTCATAGAAGGGGTTGATACCATTGATCCGGTGGATGTTGTTTATGACCTTTGTTGGGCTAATGCAAATTTGACATTTGAGGAGGCATTGGAGCAAGCATCCATCTTGGATAGATTTTATCTTATTATTGACGAGAATGACAATATAATTGGATCAGGATTATTTGATGCCGGTGACAATATAGAGGAGTACTTCAGGATTAATGGCTTCTATGATGATTGTGAGTTCATGAAGGTTGAAGAGCCCGACAACATCTCTTTAGGTGAATTGGAGAAATCATCAGAAGAGGAATTGGAATATTATTTATCACTGAGGACCAGGATTATAGATGTTTTTGTTGATGATGTTTCGCAAGCAATTTATTTATTGAATAATAATTGGGATGAAACAGTTTACCTTTTAAAGATCCACTGCGAAAAAGAAGACCATAAATTCCTTGTTAAGGTATCAGATGAGGAACAGAATTATTATTATCAGGTTCTACTTGAATCCGGTGAGGGCGACGGTGCCCGTACATTATTCCTGGGATCCGGTATTCATATCGAATCAATAAGTGACATAATTCAATTTTACTGTGAAACAGGATGTGCTCTGGGATTCTGGTCTGGTCGCAAAACCATTGAATCTCTGATAGATGACTATAAAATGGGTAATAAAATTTTAAACGAAAGTAAAATCGATTTGATAATTGACCTTGCCAACAAAAAATATTATGATGGAACAATCAATATGGAAGTTGAACAGGCATTAATAGTGATGTTATCAATTACACACTTTTTCAAATTTCAGATGGACTATCAGAAAGAATGGTACGACAGACACAGGAATCGGATGGACAATGAGTTGAAAGATTTTATGAAGAAGGAAAACATAACCAATTGGAAGGAAGAAATGGATTGGATTCATAAGAATGGAGCACTTCAATATCATATCTGCATACCCGATTTATTGTTGCAAACGCTATACACATTAAATGGCAGCTATTATCGAATTAATGATCGCGATTATGAATGGGAGGATAACTTTTACAAGATTTTCAATGTGATGCCATACGGAAAGGAATTTGATCTCGCAATGTTAAATTTCTTACTTATACCACTGTACAACATTACACATGGAACAAATTATATTATACAATTGGTTGAATCAAAAAATAAAAATGTAATTCATTATAAATTAATATGAAAAGCACCGGCAATTATTTTTACGTAAAAAAAACAGAACTTAAATCTGATTTTACACAAATTCCGAATGCACTTTTTTATATAAATTTATCAGCCACTGAAAAGTTAATACTGGCATACCTATTATCAAATGCCGAATCGTTCAGAATCACGATCTACCGCATTGCAAAATCAGTCGGATCAGATCACCGGACAATCAAAAAAGCATTAGAGAAGTTCCGGGCCATGAAATTGATACGCCAGGTCACTGATAAGACAATTGCTGTTAATATTAATGAGATACTAAGGCTGGCAGCGGTACCAGAGGATAAAGAATATAATAATGGAAACCTGCCTAAAAGTACAATTTTCAATGATGATTCTATTAACGGTAGTTCACCTATTAGTATTGTTACCGATATTGGTACACCTACTCATAGTAATACTCCCACTAATGTAGTAGGTCAGTTACCATTAAATAGTGGTAATACGACTACTAACATACCAGGCGAACTCCCTGATAACAATATTAACCAACAAGAAATAAAAGAAGAAAAACAAAAAGAGGTTTCTCCATCTTTTTCAGCTATTGAATTAGCTAAGGAAAGCGATGATTACTTAAAAACACCTTCCAAGTTTTTTTATGGTCATAACCAATTATTAGTTACAAAACTTTATGAAAGATATAGGGTTGAAATATCAGACAAAAAGATAACTTCAATTAAGATTTTTCAGTCCGTATTATATTATTACCTTTTAAAAATAACAAACTCCAGTACCGTTCAGGATCTGAATCAGCTACTTTCCAAAAGTAAGTTGACCTTATCACTTAATGAAATTTCCAAGACTGTCCAGTTAGTTTCGACCAAGAAGGATGTTAATGCTGATTACAAGAAAGAGGTAAATGCTGTATATGATAATCCAAGTAAAGTGAGCAATCCTGACTGATGAAAATGAAGCAAGTGAACATTTTAAGATAAAAAAGAATTTACATCAATTCCCTCATAAAGGTTGGCAGGTCATATTCAAAATAACAAATGATTTTGATGAGACTCAACAGATTATAATTTCTTCTCCCATGTTCGATTGTATGGATGGTGTTGAAGTGCACTCCACACCTGTCAGCAAGTTCTTTTTGCGTTAGTAATCCAAAATTGAACCGGAGTTCCCGGATTACAAGGCCAATCTTTTCTAATTCGACCAATTGCTTGCCGGATATCGATGATTGGCTGGATATTATATCATTTTTTTTCATATTCAATATGCCGTATATTCCAATATAAATACAGCCACATTATAATATTGATCAGCCTGTTCCATAATGACATCTAAACTACATTTAATGGTAAAATATGCTGCACTTAATGGGGTTAATGATCATCACAACATCATGGTAATACGAAGCACTCAACGCTAACCTATGATAATTTCACCATCTGAAGTATCAAAATGTACCACCAGCACAGATATTGTCGTTTATAAAATTTCAATTTTAATCAGTGGAACTTTAATGAAACCTGAATTCTTGGAATAAAATTCTTAACAATCTTCTGGCCACATGGAAAACAGGATAGTTAATCCAAAATCCTTCATATCCCTGTTATAATTATTATATACCTATAAAGAAATCTTCCAGTGATTTTATTTCAGGATATGCATCAAGTACCTTTAATAGTGTTGTCATATGAAAGTTTTTACCAGCTTCAAGATTTGCATATGAAATTCGGGGGAGGTCATTTCTAACACAGAATCGTTCAATAGATAGACCTGTGGATCTGCGTAGTTCGAGAATTTTCTTTCCAATTGCAGTCAATGTTGTCTGGTGGCGGTCAGAGATCGGATTTATACGTTCGTAAACCATTTTATGAAAAATTTAATTCAAAATTAAGAATCCAATTCTTAGATTAAAATTGTTATTGTCATAATTATAACCATATATTAATAAATATATAATTATTACCATATAATTATAACATTTTATTATCTTTGCAACATGCATGAGGAATTAAAGATATTACAGTTTAAGGTTTGTATTAATAGCGAGACATTGGAAAACTATCTTATACTGTTATTCATGTCAAATGAAAAAATAACTGGTATCAGTATTATTAAATATCCAAGTTGGTTCAGATTCTGGGATGAAAATTTTCAGTATTACCAATTTTGTCATAATTAACAGACAGGAACTGATAGTGAAAAAATGCATGAGACCAAAACATTCACTTTTGTATAAAACTGAATATTATTTCGTAATAGATTGATATACAATGATTAAAACAACGAGAATAAATAACTATGCTTCACTATTGTCGATAACTAAACAAAACTGAATATTTTATGAGTAAAAAATACAGCAAAACCACTGCAGATTATTTGACCTGGGATCAGAACCTAAATTTGATTCGTAAACTTTACGATGATAGAGAATATAAATTGTCTCTACTGATTGCAGCCGGAAGTTTCTGGGGCCTCCGGATCAGTGATATCTTAAAACTTAAGTGGAATGATATTCTTAACAAGGATGTATTTGTCCTGGTCGAGACAAAAACACAAAAGTCAAGGGAGATCCGGATTAATGCTCAACTGAAAAAGCACATAAACGAATGTTATAATCATATTAAGCCGTCCTCAAATGAGAGGCAAATTTTCCTTAGTCAGAAAAACTCAGTTTATTCTGTCCAATGGCTTAACAAAATCTTTAAATCCATTAAATCCCGATATAATTTACGTATCGGTAACTTTTCAACTCATACCTTGCGAAAGACATTTGGGAGAGAAGTGTTTTCGAAAGCTGGTACAAATGCGGAAATTGCAATCGTGCGTTTAAGCCAGTTGTTCAATCATTCTTCAGTCATGATCACACGGAGATACCTTGGAATAACACGGGATGAGTTGCTGGAAGCTTATGATTCATTAAGTTTTTAGGGTTGAGTGGTGATTAGTTACTAACTTTATCGATGATAATGTCCTAACAAAATTCTTTTCGGTTCAAGATAAATAATAGTCATATGCAATCAAGTACAAAAATCAATTGTCCGAAATGTGGGCACGAATTCAATGTTGAGGATGTCTTAGCTCACCAAATAGAAGAAAAGTATCGTGAAGAAATGAATATCAGCATCACAAAGATTCAGGAAGAATACGCACAGAAAGAAGATGCTATAAAACAAAAAGAATCCGATATCAAACAGCAGTTGGCCAATATCGATCAATTGGTTTCCGAAAAACTGAAGTCAGTATCTGAAAAGACAACAAAGCAATTGAAAAACCAGTTTGAACAACAGTACGAGCAACAAATAAAAACTCTCATGGAAGAAGCTGAGTCTGCAAAAAAGCAGGTATCAGATTTGAAAACGGCAAAAATTGAAAATGAGCAACTGAAAAGAAAATTGAAAGAACAAGAACAGGATTTGTCATTAAAATTCGAGCAAACTCTCACAGAAAAACTACAAAAAGAATCGGAAACAATACAAAAGCGGGAAACGGAAAGGGTCGAACTGAAACTAAAGGAACGGGATGAATTGATCAATTCACTGAAAAAGCAGGTTGAGGAAATGGGTCGAAAAGCAGATCAGGGTTCAATGCAAATGCAAGGTGAGATTCAGGAACTTGCAATCGAAGAGATTCTCCGTAATCTCTTTCCAATCGATTTAATTGAGGAGGTTGGCAAGGGAGTACGAGGTGCTGATACAATTCACACTGTCCGCAATAGATATGGGTCTGACTGCGGTAAAATACTTTACGAAAGTAAGCGAACCAAGTCTTTTGTACCGGATTGGATTCCCAAATTAAAATCAGATGCTTTAACTGTCAAAGCTGATGTACTTGTAATAATTACAGAAGCATTGCCTGAAGGGATTGAAAAAATTGGCCAGAAGGATGGGGTTTGGATTTGCTCGTTTTTTGATTTCAAGGGTCTGGTTATTGTACTCAGGGAAAGTCTTATAAAGATCGCAGAGGCATTTTCTTCACAGACCAATAAAGGTGAGAAAATGCAAATGCTTTACGATTACCTGACAAGCAATGAATTTATGTTGCAGATAAGCGCTATTGTCGAAGGTTTTTCAGATCTTCAGGATAGTTACATCAGGGAGAAACGTGCAATGGAACGTATTTGGAAAGAGCGTGAAAAGCAACTTCAGAAAGTACTACTCAATACAAATCATTTTATAGGATCAGTTAAAGGTATTTCGGGTTCATCAATACCATTAAAGGAAATTGGAGCTAAGGATGATGTTCTTGAATTGCCTGAAAATGAAATGAACTAATTGCTGAATTCGAACTCGACCTCTTGATTAATTTCACGCCACAATCTTCTGGACATTCTCTCATCAAACTCCCTGTTATCAAGAATCTTCCAGATAGCATTTGTCCCCTTCATTAGGGTATGTCGAACAGTAATTGTCTGGTTCTTTGAAAAGAAAAATAAGTTGAAGTATAAATATCCTCGTTCGAAATGGATATCTGTAAGACGTACAATATCAACCTGTTCATTATCCTCATATGTATAAATGTGATTCAGTTTTACCACCTGACCTATAGTGCATATGCAGTCACTTTTAATATAGTACCATGAAGAAATGAAATGACAACCAAGTTTTAGAAACAAAGCTTTTAACTTCATTCTTAAACATAGGATAAAGAATTGTACTTTGTAGTGTAATGTCCTCATAATTATCAACTTTGGTGTATCCCCCGGTTCCCCTACCCCCCTGGACACCCCCTATATGTAACCTGGGGGTGCTGCAAAGAGTTATTCTGCCGGCAATTAATTTTTCATTTAATATAAATACCAGGATATTTCGGATCTGACCATGAAATCAAAGGCAAAAAAAATTCCAGAAAATAAAATAAGTTGGCCAAAATTGACTTTTGAAAATTTTTTATAAAAAATTATAATATGTCAGCTAACCAACATTATTATAATTCTTTAAGCTATTGCTTATCTTTATATTCCGTAAATATATCTTTTAATGATCGGTATTTATTGCAGGATTAGCAAACACAAAGAAAAAGGAAAGGATGTTTCAATTGAAACGCAGTTGCAGGCTGGCATTGCTTTTGCAAAAACAGAAGGTATTGAATTTAAATCTTTCGTGGATGAAGGTATTAGCGGGACAAAAGATGAAATAAAGGATCGTCCTGAATTTGCTTTAATGCTGGATTCAATCAAAAAAGGCTTAATTACAAAGGTTTTTTGCTTTGATCAATCAAGAATTGAACGTAATAACAGGATCTGGAATTTGTTTACTTATACAATGATCAAGTATCATTGCCAGTACTACCCGGGTGGCAAATTTCTTGATCTTGATATTCCTGAAAACAAATTATTTACAGGCATTCTGTCATTAACAAATGAGTTTTATGCTACTTTGACAGGCCAGAAGGTTAAGTTAGCACATACTGCCAATGCACAAAGAGGCAAGTTTCACGGATTAACAGCATATGGGTATACAAGAGATGAAAATGGGTATCTCCAAATAAGAGAAGATCAGGCCGAAATTGTCAGAAGAATATTTAAATTGTCTGAAGAAGGCATTGGAGTGTACACAATTGCCCGGCAACTTAATGCTGACGGAGTACCTACAAAATTCAATTATTATGATGGAACATTTAAACGCAAGGATAATTACACAAATCAAATTACCAGTCACAACAAGAGTGATGTGCGATGGCGTGGAAATGTGGTGCACCTTCTCTTAAAGAATACCATTTATAAAGGTTCTCGCAAGTGGAACAATGGTTTAAATGAAACCAAAGTTCCAGCAATTATTGATGAAATCACCTGGGATCGGGTAAATGCAAACTTAAAATTGAATAAGAAAAATGTTGGGAAAAGGGATGAATATCATTATCTACTTAATGGTTTGGTGTTTTGTGGAACGTGTGGAAAAGAATACAGAGGTAAGAAAAGATTGAAAGGCCGGGATAACGCATACAAATGCAAAAGCAAGATGCGTAATGCTCAGTCTTGCACTTCACGGGCATTGAGTATACCAAAGTTGGAAACATTTATTATAAAACACCTATTCCTCTCGAAAGATTTGGAAGAATATCTTTCAGGGTTATCAGGCGATAAAAAAGATATTGATGGTATTACAACCAAGCTTTCCTCACTGTGTATGGAAAATGAGCGGAATAAAGCAATTGAAAAGAAAGCTTACGATCGTTTGTTGGATCCCGATTTTTCCGATGATGAAATCATAAAAGAACGATTAAAGACTGTAAAAAAGAAAATTCAGGACAACGATATCGCTATAACTGAATTGGAAAACAGGTTAATCGAAAGAGATCAGAAAAACCGAACAAAACGGATTAAAAATACAATTGGTAAGTATAAACTTACTACTGGTTTTGATGAAACAAAGGAATTGGTACACTCATTGATTAAAAAAATTACTATCCAGCACAATAATAAACCTGACTCCAGGGGTGGTTATTTCTTGATAAAAATTGAATACAGAGGATTTGAAGAAAGTATAATGTTTATGACCGATTGGGCTGCATTAAAATGGTATCAGGTTGGTTATTACAGGTCACGAGCAATAACAAAAGAAGATTTGCAAGACGATGTTGATCTACTGAAGTACTTTATTAAAGCCAGTGGTAAGAAAATTCAGGTGCCAAAAGATTTTGTGGGATTTGAAGCCTATGGAGGAGGTAAAGGGGAGTCAATTATTGAACTGAACCCGGATGAATTAATATATTTCGATTAAATGCTACCTTAATTATCCGAATGAATATGTTCCTTAGATGGATGGTAAGAAGGGATGACAGGGGAGTGGACTTTGGATTGTGGGAAAGCATATCTCCCGCAGTGCTCTCCTGCCCGCTGGATGTCCATTCAGGAAACGTTGCCCGCAAACTTGGGCTCCTTACGCGTAAGCAGAGTGATGCTAAAGCAGTTGCGGAGCTTGATGCCAGGCTCCGGGAAATGGATCCTGCGGATCCGGTGAGGTATGACTTTGCTCTGTTCGGCCTGGGGGTTTTTGAACACTTCTAAGCCCGGTACCTGATATCCGCCATTTGGTAGTTTTGACGCCAGGTCTCCTAATCTGCTTCACAGTGTTCGCCGCAACTGCAACTCTTCCCTTTCGCCTTTTCGAATGCTTCCCTGCCTTCTGATACTGAAAAGTAAATAAGGCCTGCAGCCCCGATTGCATCAGCATAGGCAAATCCGGTAAATTCATAGACAAGACTTGATACAAGCAGCACTACTGACATGTATACACATACCCTGGTGCAATTGGCATCGGAAATTATAGGTTCGGAATGAAGCTTTTTGCCGATGCTTTTTTTTGCATTCATAAGCCAGATCATCACGGCAATTGATATCAGTGAAATCACTATTCCCCAGATTGTTGTTTCCGGTTTGTGTTTATAAATGATATTCAGTATAATACCTGCAAACAGTCCTGCTGACAACAGATAGAATGCGGTACCTGTAATCTTCAGGGCTGTTATTTCGAACCTGCTCTTCGGGCTGTCAGGATTCTGCCTAATCCGGGTTATCATAATTGCTATTCCGATGCCGGACAGCACTTCGATAAAACTGTCAGCACCGAAACCAAACAGGCTCAGGGTCTCATCCGCGTAACCCAAAGCCATTGAAACCACTCCTTCAATAATGTTGTAAAAAATTGTAAACAGGCTTAACCAGAATGCCCTTTTATAGAATATCTGTTCATTTTCTTTCATGAGATAAAAGCTTACTGGTATCTGAATAGTTCGATAACAGTCTCATTAAGACTCTTTTCTATGTCCAGCAGTCTGTTGAAACTTTCATAGTATACAGTTAGTTCAAGGTAATACTCAGCGAGCGAAAGTTCTCCGTTGTCCAGGGCTTTTTGCAGCAGGGCAGAATTATTGAATTTTTGAAGATTGCTCCGATAATCATTCAGGCTGTTCTGCAGGCTGCCTGCCTTTGTATGCAGTGCCTTCAGGTTATTATAGAATTGCTGTCTGCTGTCGGTCTCAGCACTTTGCACCGCAAAAGTCTTTGCTTTTGCATATTTCACGGCATTTTTATTCTCAAATAAAGGAAGCGTCAGACCTAACGCAACTCCCCGGAACTGCTCCCCGACAACATCCTCACTCATGTACCCGGCCTGTATTTTGGGAAGCCCCATTGCTGCATTTAATTTTTCATTCTTCTGACTGATTGAGATTTCCTGATTCAGCCATCGCAACACAGGATTGTTTTTTTCAGCATCAGCATACCACTGTTCAAAGTCAACAGGCAGAGTCTGTAACGGGAAGATACTGTCATTGAAGTCAACCGGTAAGCCACCATTAAGGCTTTTCAGTTCTGCCAGATGGGAACTCCTTTCAATATCACAGGATTCTGCATCTTTGATGATATTCAGCAGGTACACCTGGGCTTTGTTGAAATCAATTATTCCTGTCTCGCCGGCCTCAAATTTTGATTTGTACGAATCCGCAATTTTCTGTGCATTGACAATTCTTTGCTTTAACTCAATTGCCAGGGCATTATGGTATATCAATTCATTGCACACGAGGCGGGTTTGAGTCATGATTGATTTAAGCTGTCTCTCGTATTCAAGTTCCACCTGGACATTTTTTTGTTCCGATATCTGATTCCTGTAAGCATAGGCTGAAGGAAAATCAAAAGACTGCATCATGCTTATATCCTTTCGGTTACCGATACTTTCCGGGCTGCCCCAGAGATAGTTGAAGGCAAATTCCGGGTTCTCCGGATACAGACCGGTCTTATTGGAGATGAGTTCAGCATCTGCACTTTTCCTGAGAGCGACGAGTGTGGTGTTGTTCTTTTCCACCCCGGCAAGAATCCTGTCAATATCCTGGGACAACAGATTTGCACTGCCCAGAATAACTGTACTTAGAACTATAATCAATCGTTTCATAAGTTGTCATTTTTTAAGATTCCCCGGGTCCTGAGTGCGCTGTAAACTATCGGGACTATGTAAATATTAAGCAGTGTTGAGGTTATCAGACCTCCGAGAATAACTTTTGCCATCGGGCTCTGAATTTCATTTCCTGCCAGGTTGCCCTGCAGGGCCAGAGGAATCAGTGCAAGGGCTGCAGTAAGGGCAGTCATTAATATCGGGTTAAGCCTGTCTGCAGAGCCTTTGGTTACTGTGTCCGTCAATGAAGTTCCGCTTGCCTGCAGGTGCTGGTAATGTGAAACCAGCAGGATCCCGTTCCTGGTAGCTATACCGAAGAGCGTAATGAATCCGATGATTGCGGGGATACTCAGGATCCCCGACGTAAAGTAAATTGCAAATACGCCGCCGATCAAAGCCAATGGAAGATTCAGAAGGATAATTCCCGCCAGTTTGAAATTCTTGAACTCCTGAAACAGCAGCAGAAAGATAATCACCAGGGCCAGCAATGAGGTCAGCATAAGGGTTTGTGAGGCTTTTGCCTCACTTTCAAACTGACCGCCGTATTCGATTCTGTAGCCTTCCGGAAGGACTACTGACTCATTTATATTTTTCTGAATATCCTGCACTGCTCCGCGCAAATCACGCCCTGCCACGTTTGCAGATACTACTATTTTTCGCTGTACATTCTCACGGCTGATTGAGCTTGGTCCTGTCACCGATACTATATCAGCAACCTGTTCCAGCGGAACTTTCCTGCCGTCATGGGTGTCGATGAGCGCACTGCGAATGCCCTCCATGTTTTCCAGATAGTCCGTATCCATCCGTAAAACGAGGCCAAAACTTCGCTGACCCTCATAGATATCAGCCAGTTTCTCTCCACCGAATGCAATATCAACAAATTCGTTAAACTCATTTGTGGTTATTCCGTACTGGGCAAGCATGTCCCGGTTTGCCCTGATCTGTATCTGGGGAATTTCTATCTGCTGGTCGACATTTACATCCACAAGACCTTCAACATCAGCAATAGAGCTTTTTATCTCATTACCAATTGAGAACATTTTATTGAGGTCTGATCCGAACAGCTTAACTGCAATATTTGCCCTTGTTCCTGAGAGCATATGGTCGATTCGGTGTCCAAGGGGCTGACCTACTGTAAACGCTATTCCGGGGATTCCGGATAAGGTCCGCCGGACATCTGCCATAAATTCTTCACGACTGCGTTCATTAAGGTCAAAATTTACATCGATTTCAGCGCTGTTTGTCGTTTGCGAATGTTCATCGAGTTCTCCGCGTCCGGTTCTTCTTGCGGTACTTGATACCTCCGGGATAGACAATAATTCAGTTTCGACAAGATTTCCCAGGTTGTTGCTTTCCTCGAGGGAAGTCCCGGGCTTCGTTATTACAGACAGGGTTAATGAACCCTCATTGAATTCAGGAAGGAAGCTTCTTCCCATAGTGGACATCGCGATGATTGCAGCAAAAAATAATCCAAGGGTGGAAAGCACGATAGATCTTTTATGGTTCAGTGACCATCTGAGAGATTCTTCATAGTAGTATGACAGCTTTCGTACGAGCCATTTTTCCTTCTCATTCCTTGCAAGGTACCGGTCATTTGACAAAAGCATTTTTGACATCAATGGTGTAAGTGTCATTGCCACAACCATTGATACAAAGAGGGAAACTATGAAAGAGATTCCAAGGGGTTTCAGCATTCTTCCTTCCATTCCTGAGAGAAAAAACAGGGGAATGAATGCTACAATAATTATCAATGTGGCATTCAGGATCGAGGCTCTTATTTCCTTTGATGCCTCAAATACAACTGTAAAAGCATCCTGTCGCAGTTCAACAGGTTTCTGACGGTTTTGACGAAGGCGTTTATATACATTCTCAACGTCAATAATTGCATCATCGACAAGTGCACCGATTGCAATTGCCATGCCACCAAGGCTCATTGTATTGATATTTAACCCAAGAAGTCTCAGTACCAGAATTGCACCGAGCAGTGAAAGCGGAATTGCTATAAGTGATATGATTGTGGTTCTGAAACTTCCCAGAAAGAGGAACAGAATCAATACAACGAATACCGCACCTTCAAGCAATGCCTTCTGAACATTGCTGACAGATGTTTCAATGAAATCTGCCTGCCGGAATATTTTTGTGTCCAGCTTAACATCAGCCGGAAGTGTCTTCTGCAATGTTCTAAGGTTCTCTTCAATTCTCTCTGTAACATTAAGTGTATTCGTGTTAGGTTGCTTGGATACGGAGATTATTATTGCCGGATTTGCATTTTCGGAGGCATATCCCATTTTAACCGCGCTCCCAATTTTTATTTCTGCAACATCATTCAATCTCACCGGTTTCCCGTTGACGGATTTGACATAGGAACTGCCTAAAGTGGTTAAATCAGATGTCCGGGCAATACCTCTTACAACATATTCATTGCCATACTGCCTTACGACACCTCCCGTTGAGTTTTGGCTGAGACCTTTGCACACCTCTGCCAGTTCCGTCATTGAAACCCTGTAGAATTTCATTTTCTGAGGGTTGGCAAGCACCTGGTATTGCTTATAGTCTCCGCCGATATTAGTTACCTGGGAGACTCCTCCTGTTGCCAGCAGTAATGGTTTGATGTTCCATTCTGCAATTGTTCTCAGATCCATCAGGCTTGTACTGTCAGCCTGGACTCCGATAAAGAATATTTCCCCCATAACGCTTGACTGCGGTGCCAGTACCGGCTGACCGACTCCCAATGGCATCCGGGAGGAAATTGTAATGAGTTTTTCACTCACTATCTGACGTGCCCTGAAAATATCCGTACCCCAGTCAAACTCTACCCAGACAAAGGAGAAGCCCTGTGATGAAGCCGACCGGACTCTTCGCACTCCGGTAGCGCCGTTCACCGAGGTCTCAATAGGAAATGTCACCATCCGCTCAACTTCCTCTGATGCCATGCCGTGTGCATCGGTCATCACGACAACTGTCGGGGCGGTCAGGTCGGGAAATACATCCACATCCATGTTTAAAGCAGTTCTCATTCCGAAAACCACCAGTACCACTGAAAGTAAGATAATCAGATACTTATTGTTCAGTGAGAACTTTATGATATTGTTAATCATGATCCTGCGATTTGTTAATGTACATGACCTGAATGTGCGTCCAGGGAGCCTGTAGCCTGGGCAAGTTTGATCAGGACCGCTCCTTTCAATACAATGCGCTCATCATCAACCAGGCCACTGATGACTTCAGTGCGGATTCCATCTGTAGCTCCTGTTTTGATTTCACGTTTTTCAAACAGTTCGGGAGTAACCTGAACATATACGAAAAAGTTCCCCTGCTCTTCAAGAACTGCCGAAACCGGGATAGTAAGAGCCTTTGAGTTTGAAACTGTTTTCAGGTACAACTCCACAAAACCACCCGGAACAAGGCTGCCTGCATTGTTTATCTGGAGGGTAAACGGAATCAGAAAGTTATCTGTTGTGGTTGTCCTCCCAACAGATAAAACTTTCCCGTTAAGTTCTTCAAGGGTATAGGTCTTGTTATCTTCAATGGTTCTGATGTTTGCAGCTGTAATTGACATAAGGTCACGGGCATACTTTTGTTGAACCTCGGCACGCAGCAACAATGACTTGTTTTGTGATATCACTGTCAATGGCTCTCCTGCCCCGACATATTGCCCGTTCCTCACAAGAAGTTGCTTGACGAAACCACTCATCGGACTGAAGACTGTTTGCCCGGCAGCACTGAAATTCTGCTTCAGATTTTCATAAACCGACCTAGCATTCTCATAAATTGTCTTTGTTTCAAGTAATTGTTTTTCAGATACGATCTTATCTTCAGCCAGCAGTCTTGCTCTTTCATAATCTGCGCTGGCCTTTTCAAAATTATTCTGTGCCTCGGCAAAACGGACAGTTGAATTATTTTCAGCGAGTCCGCTGCCTTTAATCATAAAAAGTGCCTGGCCATTTGACACATTCATTCCTTCCGTCAGGCTATTTCCCTGTAATGATATGACGCCGCTTGTCTTCGCTGTCACAAGTGCTTCATCGCCCTGGGCGGATTGAATTTGTGCCGTGGTCTTTATAACCTGACCGAACGGTTCCCTCTCTGGGTAACCGGTTGAGAATTCTGTTTTCCATGATTGTTCTTTTGTAAAAACCGTGGTGTTGGTTCTTGCGGTTTTGTTCATTGCGGCAGCTGTTGCTGCCTCCTGATTACCGGCATAAACAACGACCTCCGGTACACTAATTTTAAAATCATCGGTTTCCGTTTTAACAATATACTCGAGGGTGCCAGTACCGGTCACGTCCGGCCTGACATCAAAGCTGTAGATCCCTTTACGTGAAGGGCTCTCCAGTGTCTGTTCCACTGATTTCCCGTTAACAATGAGTTTAATTGTTACCTCACCGCTTGTTACAGCTGTGAATTCAGGAAGGTTGGAGAGATGTGACAGAACATTAGCAGTCTGACCGGCAATGAATGGGTCGGCCTCTGCAAACAGTTCATACTGATCGCTGTATGCAGTATACTGAAACTTAATTTCTTCGGATTCAGTATCAGATCCTTTTTCATGGCTATGGTTGCATCCGGCGACTGTAATCACAATCAATGAGGTCAGTAATAACTTGAAATACATAACAGTTTGTTTAAGAGTTATAAGACGGAAAAAGGTGATGCGGCAAAACATCAGTTGCTGACGTACTGTACACAATAAATCAACGGGAAGCCTTAAGCTGCAGGTGGTGCCCGCAATCCATGAGAATCAGGGACTGCAGAAGGAAATAAACTGTCTGTGACCCGCTCATAGACACAGGATGATAATGAGGGAGTCAGACATCCTGAACTATTGTTCAGCAGGCTTACATGAAGCCCGTCAAAACCTGTACGATCAGATGCCTGAATTAATTTAAAATCAGGTTTCCACTCATTTGTGGTTATTACAACCGGATCATTTAAAGCGCAGTCATTATGGTTATTTTCACCGTCATGACTGTGGCCGTCATGACTGGTGCCAGGTTCCTCATCACTATCTTCGTGTATACAATGAGATTTTTCGAAACAGACCTGTTTATCGTGATGATGATGCGGTACAACAGCATGAGCCACCAGGAGGATGCCTGCCAGCATAAAAATCAGAATGACTGTTATCCTTTTTATCATTATTCACCTGGAATCAATGCAATTATAATGAAAAAACCGAAATATCATTTAGAGTAATTTCAAATAGCTCATTCAAATAAGAATACTGTTTGCTCCTATAAACCGGGAAAGTGAGCGGAATCTCCCCATTCGCCAAAAGCGATATTGTTGCCTGTCAGAGCTATACGTGCCTCCAGGCATGTCCTGCAATCCTCGGGATTTTCGTCGGTGCAGGGCTTATTATCATAAAGTGAGTAGTCATTTCGATACATGCCCGGTGTAATATTGGGCATTATCACATTGGCACCGGCCATGATCGCTTTCTCCCTTCCAAGTTTGTCTATTGTCTGGAGGGCGGTGGTAGCAGCGATATTCACATCCTTCATCATGATACGGAGGATTGCGATCATTTTCAGTGTCAGGTCAAATCTTTCATTAACCGGAAGGAGCTGTGACCGGTACCTGTAGAGCGGGGTGTCAGCGTGCTCAAGATAGGGCCCCATCCCGATCATTACTATGTCATTGTTTTTCAGGAATAACAGGTCATCTGCAAGATCCTCCGGGGTCTGGAATGGTAAACCGATCATTACACCTGTCCCGGTCTGGTACCCCGTCTCTTTCAGGATATTCAGGCAGTCTAGCCTTTTCCTGAAGGAATGTCTCTGGTCATTCGGATGGAGTCGTGCATAGAGATCCTGGTTTGACGTCTCGATCCTCATAAGGTACCTCTTTGCGCCGCTCTCAAACCATCGTCTGTAGACATCTTTCTCCTGCTCGCCACATGAAAGTGTTATCCTCAGCCTGTCATTTGTCGCAGCATGGATTTTCTTCAGGAGGGATTCGATTCTCTTCGTGAACATCTTCCCATGGATCTCACCTGACTGGAGCACAATTGAGCCATAACCGTTGTCATTGGCAAAAATTGCCGCACTGACGATTTCCTCATCAAAAAGATTAAACCGTTTTACCTTCCTGTTTCCCGACCTTATTCCGCAGTAGAGGCAGTTCTTCCGGCAGTTGTTTGAAAACTCGATCAATCCCCTGAAATAGACCAGGTCACCGACATGTTCCCTCTTTACCCTTGCCGCGTGCTCAAAGAGAGATTTCCGTAAGTCGCCGGTCGAGGCCAGCAGACTGATAATCTGGTTTCGGTCAGATGACAAGGCTGTATAAGTTGTTTCGTCCATGATACTTTTTAAGATAATTAATCACCTGCCTGCTTTTGATTCCATACCTGCACCAGAAAACAACCGGTTCTGACCCGGTAAAAATGTCAGGTCTTCGGCTTATTTCATAATAAGGTATCCTTATGCTTTCGAACTCCGGGTTTTCAGGATCTGATTTATCCCTCAGGTCAATGACTTTCGTACCAGGGTTGACCGAAAGCATCTTTCTCAGATCCTCAGCGGATATTTCATTCACGGAGTCATCTTCCGAAAGGCAGGCATCTTCGTATTCACCAAGGCTGTGAACCACTGAGCTTTCCGGGTCTCTTTCAAAAGCTATGATCTCGGTTGAATAGTTAAGGGAATCGAGTATCAGCATTTTCCCGGAGAGGATCTCTCCGGCACCGACGATCATTTTAATCACCTCCGTAGCCTGGATTGAACCAATTATACCTGCAATTGAACCGATAACACCTGCCTCTGCACAGGAAGGAACTTCAAGCGGGTGAGGAGGATCAGGAAACAGGCATCTGAGAGTCGGGCCGTTACGGTAGTTCAGTACCATTACCTGGCCTGAGAATTGAAGGATCGCACCATAAACCAGAGGTTTGTTCAGCAAAACGCAAACATCATTAATAAGGTACCTGGTGGCAAAGTTGTCTGTACAGTCAATAATTATACCGTACTCCTTTATAATATCAGCCGCATTGTCCTTGTTAAGCCTCAGGAAGTATGTGTTGAATTTCACCTCCGGGTTGAGGCGTTCAAGCCTTGCCCTTGAAGCCAGTATTTTAGGTTTTGAGATGTCGCTGATATCATAAAGAACCTGTCGGTGGAGGTTGGAGACATCAATCCAGTCATTGTCAACGATGCCGATTGTACCGATTCCAGCTGCAGTAAGGTACTGCAGCACGATGCATCCCAGGGCCCCGGCACCGATGACCAGCACGGATGATGCCTTCAGCTTCAGTTGCCCCTCCTCACCGATTTCAGCCAGCCTGATCTGCCTGCTGTATCTTGCCTTTTCTTCCCGGGTTAAGTTTCTGGATGAGGTCATTCAGATATGTCTTTTAATAAAGTAGTTCAGTGATTCTCATTCCTTTCATTCCTGACTGATTCAGGAAGGACTTCATTCATTGAGCCGGTCCTGTAGCCGGTTAAATCAATCGTGGTATAGCTGAACCCGGATCTTTTGCATATCAGTGAGAGATGGTCCCTGTTATTCCAGGCCTTATCCATTTCGGACGGGATGAATTCAAGGCGGGCAAGGTTTTCGTGGCTTCGAATCCTGAACTGGGTGAATTCCATCTTCCTGATTTCAAACTCTGCCGCACCCACGCGGTCAAGTTTTTCTATCGTTATCTTTTCGCCGTAGGGGAACCGTGACGCCAGGCAGGCATATGACTGTTTCGTGGCCGTCGGCAGATTCATAAGGGCGGAGAAATGGCGGATGTCATTCTTTGTAAACCCTGTCTCTGCAAGAGGGGAGATGATTCCCTTTTCCTGTTTAGCCCTCATTCCGGGACGATAGTCTTTAAGGTCATCGGCGTTGCTGCCGTCAAATACTGCCTCATAGCCCTCCTGCTCAGCAATGAATTTTATTTTCCCGAAAAGCTCACTCTTACAGTAATAGCATCTGTCAGGCGGATTGTCAGCATAGCCGGGGATTTCAATTTCTTCGGAAACTATTATCCGGTGCTTTATTCCGAGCAGTTCCGCAAGTGATCTGGCCTCGTCGAGCTCATAGTAAGGGTAGGTACTTGACGTTGCAGTTATCAGGAGGAGGTTGTCTCCGTAAGCATCCCTGGCGATCCTGGCCAGGAAAGTGCTGTCTACCCCTCCTGAAAATGCAATCACAGCACTTTTGTGTTGTCTGAGGAGGTCAATCAGGTTTGTTATTTTTTGTTCCATAATTTTACGGGATTACTCATTATTTCCTGTATAGACAGCACTCCGGTAAACTGTTATAGATAGTGTCGGGTGCCCGGTATTTGTCATTATCATGTCCGGCATCAGCGATTGCTTTTTTCACTTCGTCAAGATCTGTATGTGATTTGTCAAAGGTGAGATGCAGTTGTTTTGTATCAATAATCCAGTTTGCAGTCTCAACTCCATGCACTTTTTTTGCCGTGGTTTCGATCCTCTCCTTGCACATCTCGCAGTTTCCTTCAACCCTGAATTCGGTATGGCCCGTGCTGGCAGACAGATTGTCACCAGTGGTGGCTGTCGTGCTATGATCGTGGTCTGATTCTGTGGTATTCCCTTCGACGCTTCCAGTTTCTGACATTGTACCGTGATCATGACCTGTGGAGGAGGCTCCCCCGACGGGATTCATCATGCTTGGCTTGCCCGCAAGCTGTGCGGCAGCATCAACACTGAAGGTGCCGTTGGTGACGATCTCTTCTCCCTCTGCCAGACCTGAGACAACGACATAACTGTCTCCAAGCGCCGGCCCCAGTTCTACTTCACGCATTGTAAAGACCGGTTCATCAATCCCGGGCTGCCTGACATATACAATTGACCGTTTGCCGGTCCAGAGAACCGCAGATTTTGGAATAATCAGATTATTGCTGAACTCAGGCAAAGCGGTTGAGAAGATACCTGTTACAAACATTTCCGGTTTTAGCCTGCCTGATCTGTTCCCGGTTTCAACCCTAACCCTCGCCACGCGTGTCACCGGGTCAATAACCGGATCAATAAAGGCAATTGTCCCGGTGAATTTCTCACCCGGATATGCCTCGACTGTGAATGTGAGTCTTTCGCCTCTTTTCAGGAACCGGAGATCACTCTCATATGCATCAAAGAGCACCCATAGCCCGGAGAGGTCAGCAATTTCATATAACAGCGTTCCCTGTGAGATATAATTACCAGTATTCACCAGCCTGGAGATTACTGTGCCATCAGTGTTTGATACAATATCGACCAGTGACTGAGCGATTCCTGAGTTTTCAATTGTCTCTATCTGTGCATCAGTAATTTTCCAGAGGCGAAGTTTTTCCCTGGCGGCATCATAAATGGCAGGCTGAGTCTCTTTCGTCTTCGCCGCCTCAATCAGTTCCTGCTGGGCTGAAACCAATTCCGGGGAGTACACCTGTGCAAGGAGCTGGCCTTTACTGACACTCTCACCTGTAAAATTCACGAACAGCTTCTCTATCCTTCCGGATACATGTGACACCTGGTTCTGCAACAATCTTTCATCAGCCTGCACCTTGCCGTAAAGCCTCACCTCCATGACAGGCTTCTGCCTTGATGCCACAGTGGTCATAACATTTGCGAGGGCTGCACCCTCCTTTGTGAGATGTACTGCATCAGGATCAATGCCGGAGGAACCGTTCTGAGCGAGAGGTATCAGGTCCATGCCGCAGATGGGGCAGTCGCCTTGTTCCTGCATTCTTATCTGCGGGTGCATTGAGCATGTCCATATTGTTTCCTGTGCCACTTCTGTGGATTGTCGCGGTTCATGATCATGACCGTGCCCGTCACGGAAAATCAGCCAGCCAAGAAAGAGACCGGCAAGGACAAAGAGGGTGTAGTTGAAATACCTGTTGGAGAACAGACGGTTTAACTGAGAATTATTAAGTTTTTCCATTTGTGTGATTCTAATTATTATATTGTGTATGCCATGAGCCGTGTTATCCGGGCAGAAGTAATATTCAGATCCGCCCTGGCTTCAATCAGGTTAAGTTCATATTCATAAATCTGTTGCCGCAATCTTAATACATCCGTAAGTGATGATGCGGAGGCAGAGAAATCCTTCAGCATCAGGTCAAGAGACCTGGCAGCAAGACTGTGCTGGCTTTCGTACAGTTTAACCCTTCTCGAGATATCCTGATAGTCCAGCATGGCACTTAAGAGCTCAACCTTCAGGGAATTTTCAGTTGCCCTGTAGCTCTTCTCAGATGAAGATTTGAGCAGATCGGTCTCGGATTTCATGGCATTATACTTCTTCCGGTAAACAGGGATTGTAACGGTAACCATCGGCATGACCATGTCAGAACCGTTCATCGCTGACTCAGACATCGGGCTTTTATTGATCAGCGAATAATTGATTCCGATACCCATCATTGGATAACTCATGCCTGAGATCATCTTTTTCCGTGCCTCAAGCGACTGGTTTTCATAGCTGATCATTTTCAGCATCGGATTGTCTGCAAGCAGGCTGTCCGGGTCCATTGTCTCCTCTAATCCCACAGAAGAGTATCGTGTGATTGTGTCAACATAAACCGGATGTTCAGGACTCCTGTCAAGAATACTGTTGAACCTGGCAACAGATGTTCTTTCCTGGTTCTTAAGGGAGGCAATGTTGTCCTCGAGTCCGAGGATCTCGATCTGTATCCTGTAGAAATCTGCGAGACCTGATCCGCTGGTGGAAGAACCCATTGGGAGTGACTGCATTGAGGATTGGTTTTCCCGTGAATCTGCATCCCTCCTGGTTGTCTGAACACCTGCCATATTCCCCATTCCTGCAGAACCTCCTTCCATCCCTCCACGGGAGCCGGGGGATGTCATGGAGCCGGCTGGCAGTGACGTTGTGCCTCCTGCAGAAGGAGATTTGAATTTAATGAGCGAAAGGCGTTCAATAGTCCTCAGTAGTTCAATATTCTTTTCAGAAATCCTAATCTCTTCACGGACTTTGAACAGCTCATACCAGGCTTTCTGAACGTCATAACCAACCTGTAGTTTCGCATCGCGGAACAGCTCATATTTAGCCTGTGCCATCAGGCTCATTTCGTCTTTCGCATTGCGCAAAACTCCGAACCAGGGGAACATCTGCATAAGCTGAAAGTCAGCCACCTGGTTTCCGCTCATAAGCTCCATAGGTTTAAGGAAGAAGCCTGCAGTCAGCTCAGGGTCGGGCAGGCTGCTTACCTGCGGTACCTTTTGAAGTGCAGCCTGGTAATCGTACAGCGACTTTTGAACTCCAGGGTTATTCCTGGCGGCAATTTCAAGGTAAGCAGCGAGGGAATCAGGGAAAGCCTGGCTTCTTAATTCTGCTGACGCTGCACCCGCTATGACTGACAAAACAAGGATCTTATAAAGTATTGTTTTCATCTTCCGTTTCTTTGTTTGGTAACTGATCTTGTAACTTTTCAGACCGTGACACTTCGCCTTCCCTCCAGATTGCCTGGAAAACCGGAACAACAAAAATTGTCATAACCTGTATTATCATGCCTCCGAAAGTGGGTATTGCCATCGGGACCATTATGTCTGCCCCCTTTCCTGTTGATGAAAGAACGGGCAACAGTGCAATAACAGCCACCGCGGTTGTCATCATTGCAGGCCGGACCCTTTTCTTTCCGGCCATCACCACAGCCTCCCTCACATCATGAACAGTCTTCGGTTTAAGGTCTTCAAACACCTGGTGAATATAGGTTCCCATTATTACCCCGTCATTTGTGGCAATGCCGAACAGTGCGATGAAACCTACCCATACCGCTACGCTCAGGTTTATTTCATGCATCTGGAACATGTCACGAAGGTTCAGTCCTGCAACTGAGAAGTTCATAAACCAGTCCTGCCCATAAAGCCAAAGCATTATGAATCCACCTGAGAATGCGACAAAGACCCCCGAAAAATGTATGAATGAGGCAGTTATTGTCCTGAACTGGAAGTAAAGCAACAATAATATCAAGATCAGGCTTACAGGAATCACCAGCGCCAGTCTTTTGGTTGCCCTGAGCTGGTGCTCATAGTTCCCGGCAAATTTAAAAGTCACGCCGGCAGGAAGTGAAATCTCACCTGAATTAATTTTGTCCTTCAGGATTTTATCTGCCTGTTTCACCACATCAACTTCTGCTGTGCCTTCAGTCTTATCGAAGATTACATAACCGACAAGGAAAGTATTCTCACTTCGTATCATCTGGGCTCCCCTTGTATATTCAATTTCTGCTATACTGCCAAGAGGGACCTGGGCTCCGTTCATTGACGGTACTAGGATTTTCTTCAGGTCCTCCGGATTATCCCGGAGTTCCCGTGCATAGCGTACTCTGAGCGGGAATCTTTCCCTGCCCTCAACCGAGGTTGAAAGAGTCATTCCGCCCACGGCGACCTGAAGTATTTCCTGTACCTCGCTGACAGACATTCCGTACCGGGCCATTGCCTCACGGTTCAGATTAATCCCGAGGTACGGAGCACCGACAGCCCTGTCATAGAATACGGAGGAGCCTTTAACAGACGGAACTTCTTTCAGTGCCTTTTCGAATATCAGTCCGGCCTCTTCGATTGAATTCAGATCCGGCCCGTAGACCTTAAGGCCCATCGGGGCGCGCATGCCGGTTGAAAGCATTACAAGCCTTGTCTCGATCGGCTGAAGTTTCGGGGCAGATGTCAGCCCCGGAATGTCGGTAACCTTTACAATCTCCTGCCATATATCATCCGGCCTCTTTATGTGCGGGCGCCATTGCCTGAAATACTCCCCCTTCCTGTCGGGGATAAGGCTGTCTGCCGGAATCACCCTGAAGTCCTGTGTTCCCGGGTTATATGTTTTTTCACCGGCAAGTATGTAGTCTCCGTTTTTATTCACTTTAAACCTCATCCTGTGTCCGTTCTCATCGAGAATGTATTCAGACCGGTAGTTAATAGTGTTTTCAAACATCTGAACAGGCGCCGGATCAAGAGCTGAGCTGACCCTTCCCCACTTGCCTACAGCAATTTCGACTTCCGGGATTGCAGATAACCGTCTGTCAAGTGTCTCAATATATTCGAGGTTCATCTGGATGCCGGAATGAGGCATGCTGGTGGGCATCAGGAGAAATGAGCCTTCATTCAGTGACGGCATGAACTCTTTCCCGGCACCGGGGAAGGCGGCCGTTGTCTTTTGCCAGAACGAGGTCTGCCGGATGTTCTTCCACCCAAGCTTTTCGGCTCCGCCGGGAATAAACCCTAGAATCCTGTCAGCACCCTGCCAGACAAGGAGACCGAAAAAGAGAGTTACTGCAGGGATCAGGAGGAACTTACGCTTGTTCTCCAGCGCCCACCTGAGAATTTTCTCATAATACCGGACCATCGACATCAGTGCAAGTAGAATAACTGTCACAATCCCTGAAACGAACAGGAAATTCGCAAACTCACTGTTATGGGCCCCCAAAGGCAGCCATTCTATTGAAAGGTACCAGGTAGCAAACAAAACCGTGATTAAAATATTTATGTAATTCGGATACTCTTTTCTATGGACTGACCATTTGTGATCCAGAAGATTATTGACACCTACGGCAACCAATGCAATGGCCGGCCATGATTTAAAGACTATGGCTAGTGTAATGCCGGCAATTATCAGAACAGAGTTCCACGCAATCTTTATTTTCCTCCGGTCAAATGAGATATTGAAGAAGATATGAACCAGTGTTGGCAGCACAACAATACCAAGGACAAATGCAGACAGCAGGGCAAATGTTTTGGTCCATGCAAGCGGGTGAAACAGTTTTCCTTCCTGTGCCTGCATCGCAAATACAGGCAGGAAGCTGACTATTGTAGTTGCAATGGAGGTAACAACTGCTGCCCTGACCTCCGTTGTGGCCTCATAGATAACCCGCATAAGTTTCTTGCCTTTTATTCCCCGGTTTTCAGGCATCTCGAGGTGCCGGAGAATATTCTCAACATCAACTATTCCGATGTCTACCATTACACCGATGGCGATGGCAATACCTGATAAAGCGACAATATTGGCATCAATACCCAGAAAACGCATCAGGATGAAAGTCATCAGGACGCCAATTGGCAGGAGGCTTGCCACAATAAGTGATGCCCTAAGGTTCATGACAAGCACAATTATTACAATTATGCTTATGAGAATTTCGTGTGACAGCGCGGACTCAAGGGTGCCTATCGTTTCCTTTATCAGGCCTGTCCGGTCATAAAAGGGAACAATTGTGACCTTCGAGACCGTACCGTCAGGCAGGGATTTCTGCGGCAGGCCTGCTTCAATCTCCTTGATTTTTTCTTTTACATTGTTAATCACCTCCATCGGGTTTGAGCCGTACCTGGCAACAACAACTGCACCCACAGCCTCTGAGCCGGCTTTGTCAAGTCCGCCTCTTCGCGGTGCAGGGCCGAAGCTGACGACGGCTACGTCCCTGATTCGCACCGGAACATTTTCCCGGACTGTAATTACAGACAGTTCGAGGTCATTCAGGCTCTTGACATAACCGAGGCCGCGTATTATGTACTCGACGTTGTTAAGTTCAATTGTTTCAGCTCCTATGTCCAGGTTGCTTCGCTTCACTCCATTCATCACATCCATAATGGATACATTGTAAGCCTTGAGCGCTTCGGGATCCAGGTCAACCTGGTATTCCTTCAGGAATCCGCCTGCAGATGCTACCTCGGAGACCCCCTCTGCAGCCGAGAGGCTGTATTTCACGTAAAAGTCCTGGATTGTCTTTAGTTCTGACGGGTCCCAGCCTCCTGCCGGTTCCCCGGTTTCGGGATTCCGTCCTTCAAGTGTATACCAGAAAATCTGCCCGAGTGCTGTGGCATCGGGCCCCAGGGTCGGCTGCACCCCTTCCGGCAATGTGCCTGGAGGAAGTGAGTTCAGCTTCTCCAGTATCCTTGACCGGCTCCAGTAGAATTCGACATTATCCTTGAAAATTATATAGATAAAAGACATGCCGAACATAGAGGTGCTTCTTATTGTCTGAACGCCCGGAATACCCAGCAGGGCGGTTGTAAGCGGATAAGTGACCTGGTCCTGGATATCCTGGGGAGACCGGCCCATCCATTCGGTGGCAACAATCTGCTGGTTTTCACCGATGTCCGGGATTGCATCAACAGGAACCGTATCGCGTGGCAAAAGGCCTGACTTGAGGCTGAACGGCATTGTCACCAACCCCATCACCACGAAAGCTATGAGGAGGATGAAGGTTATAAGCCGGTTTTCAAGGAAGTATTTGACTAGTCTGTTAAACATGGCATTGTGGTTAAAACTTTAATTCCTGTGCCGGCCACAGGGCTGCCCTCTGACCTGATGTCATGGCCTCACTGTGGCTTCAGCAGCCAGGTTCAAAATGTGAATACTGGAAATTTACTTCTGCCTCTCGTAATGGCAGCAGCCCGGAAGACTGTTATAGACCTCGTCAGGAGCCTTGAATTTCTCCGTATCGTGTCCGGCAGCAGCAAGCTTCTTGCTCAAAGCTTCCTTGCCGGTTTTTGCAGGATTATAAGTAACCGTCAGGAGTTGGGTTTTAGAGTCCCATGAGGCTGCTGTAGCACCCTCAGTTTTAACAGTTTTTTCTATCCTGGTCTTGCACATTCCGCATGCGCCCCATACCTTGAAAGTTTCTGTTTTTACCGTATCTCCGGCAACGGTGTTTTTGGCGTGATCATGCGCCTGGGTAAATGCTGGTATTGTAAACAGTGACAATGCCAGTACACTTATAAAGAGTCGTATTGATTTCATGATTTCAAATTTTTAAAGTTTGAATGATTTTAGCAGTAGAATAAACAGAAGCCGATGCAGACCGGGAACAAAGCCCCAATGCAACGGCAATGACGGTAAAATGAAATCAGATACGGAATACCCGAATTTGCGGGAGATCAACCGAAGATGTCATCAATCCTCCGGGAGGACTGATATCAGACAATGACCTTGCTTCGGTAAAAGCAACCCTTGCAGGTTTCTCAACTGGCATGACCGGAACCTGTAATTTCGCATGGTCAAGACCGGACTTGGCTTTTGTGGCAGGAGTGTAAGTATTGTCAAGAAAATATGATGTCACGACATCATCACAGCAATGGGAGTCAAAAAGGTCCTCATTATGTCCATGCCTGCAGTCACCTTCATTATCTTCCATTCCGCAGGTAGCCAGGGCCCCCGAAAGTGAAACCTTTGAAGCAACCATCTCTCCGTGGCAATAATGACGCGCAACCGAGAAGTGCAGCATTGCTGTCACCACCAGAAGTACAGTCAGTATGGAGAGTAACTTTTTCACAAAATAATCAACAAAGTTCCGTTAAAATGGTTTACAAAGTTAATGCTTTTTATATTCCGTTCGGAAACCGTGTTGTTTGGGAGATTTTTTCCCGGTTTCCGCATACCGGGAACAAATTTGATTATTTTTGCAGCTCCGGCAGACCTCTGCCGGAGTAAAAGGAGAACATGAATTACATTCATCTCAACCATAACAATTTCATCATGCCGCTCATGCCTATGTGCATGTGCCGGTAATCTCCTTCCCCTGATATTGTCGTTTTAGATTTTACCGCCACGTAATGATGGAAGGATTGATCCTGTTGCGGTATCCGCCTTAGTATTCATATCAATTTTGTTATCATGGAAAACAGTAAACTCAGATTTGAGACTCTGCAGCTGCATGCAGGTCACACACCCGATAGTGACACCCTGTCAAGGGCAGTTCCCCTTTATCAGACAACATCCTATGTATTCAGAAATGCGAAACATGCTGCCGATCTCTTCGGCCTTGCCGAGCCTGGCAATATCTATACGAGGATAATGAATCCGACAACTGATGTCTTTGAAAAGCGTGTGGCAGCGCTGGAGGGAGGCGCTGCGGCACTGGCGGTGTCCTCGGGCCACGCTGCACAGTTCATTGCCCTGACCACATTCCTGAGGGCAGGAGACAACTTTGTCAGTTCACCGTTCCTGTACGGGGGCACTTACAACCAGTTCAACGTAACACTTCCTTCATTCGGCATAAATGTAAGGTTTTCTGCTGACCTCAATCTTGCCTCCTTTGAGAGACTAATCGATGACAACACAAAGGCCATTTATCTTGAGACAATCGGCAACCCCGGCTTTGACATTCCTGATTTTGAGGCATTCGCCGGACTGGCGTCTCGTTACGCGATACCCCTGGTGGTTGATAATACTTTCGGAGCCTGCGGGTATCTGTGTGCACCCATAAAGTACGGTGCAAACATTGTTGTAGAGTCTGCCACAAAATGGATAGGGGGACATGGTACGAGCATCGGGGGAGTCATTGTTGATGCTGCCACCTTTGAGTGGCGAAACGGGAAATTCCCCTCATTGACGGAGCCGGCGAAAGGGTACCACGAGCTTGTCTACACTGATGTATTTTCGCCTGACACTGAAGCCGGCAATATCGGGTTTATCATCAAAGCGAGGGTTGAAGGCCTCAGGGACCTTGGTCCTGCTATCAGCCCGTTCAACTCCTTCCTGCTCCTGCAGGGTCTCGAGACGCTCTCACTGCGCATGGAGAGGCATATACAGAACACAATTCAACTGGCCCGGTGGCTGAAAGAACAGAGCTTCATAGAGAGGGTCACATACCCGGGCCTGGAGGAAAACCCGTATCATGAAGTGGCAAAAAAATACCTTCCCAACGGTGCCGGCGGGGTGCTGAGTTTTGTTTTGAAGACAGATCTTGGGAAAGCAGTAAAACTTGTAGAACACCTGAAAATAGTGAGTCATCTTGCCAACGTAGGTGATGCCAAGACACTCATAATACAACCGTCAGCAACCACCCACTCACAGCTTTCACCCGAAGAGCAGCTTGCTGCCGGGGTGGAGCCTGGCCTCTTCAGGGTGTCGGTTGGACTGGAGCATATAGATGACATCATCGGTGACTTTTCACAGGCATTCAGGAAGATAATATGAAGAAACTGAAATTCGAGGAGCCTTTTCTGACAGAATCAGGAGAGGTGCTTACACGCCTGGAGATAGCCTACAATACCTATGGTGCGCTGAATGGGGAGGGAAATAATGTTATCTGGGTCTGTCATGCCCTTACCGCGAACTCTGATGTGGAATCGTGGTGGCCGGGAATGGCGGGTGAAGGACTTTTGTTTAACATTTCGGAGTATTATGTGGTTTGCGCAAACATTCTTGGTTCCTGTTATGGGACCACCGGTCCTGCAGACCTGAATCCTGAAACCGGTGTGCCATGGCTGAAAGCCTTTCCTCAGATAACGATAAGGGACGTTGTCAATGTGCATGAGATCCTCAGAAGGCATCTGGGAATCAAAGGCATACATACGGTTATCGGATCGTCGATAGGAGGATACCAGGCACTGGAATATGCTATCATGTACCCTGATCTTATAAGGCATCTTGTGTTTATCGCTTCCAGCGTCAGGCAGACGCCATGGGCAATCGCGTTCAATGAATCACAGAGACTGGCGATGGAAGCTGATGAATCGTTCGCAGCCGGTGATCCGCAGGGAGGCCGGAAGGGGATGAAGGCTGCCAGGGCAGTGGCACTGCTGAGCTACAGGTCTTCATATGCATATAACCTTACACAGCAGGATGATGATGAACGGACTGATTCCTTCAGGGCTTCGTCATACCAGGCATACCAGGGCGACAAGCTTGTCAGCCGGTTTAACCCGTATTCATATTATTGCCTGACGAAGCTGTCAGACACGCATAATGCCGGACGCGGAAGAGGCGGGGTGCGTGAGGCGCTGAAAGCCATCAGGGCTAAGGTTCTCTCTGTCGGGATCTCGTCAGACTTCCTTTTCCCGGTGTATGATCAGAAGTTTCTTGCAGACAATGTCGAAGGTGCTTACTACAAAGAGATTGACTTCCTTTACGGCCATGACGGTTTCCTTATTGAAAGGGAGCTGCTCACCGGCATCATCAGGGAATTCTGGGAAAAATGTTCAAAAGATAATTATGACAAGAAAAGAGCTTAGGATAGGGCTGTTCGGATATGGATGCGTCGGCCGGGGACTGCACGACGTGCTGGAGAACAGCAGGGGGATAAAGGCGGAGATAGTCCGCATTTGCGTGAAAGACAGATCGAAGGAGAGACGGCTCCCCATGTCCTTCTTTACATTTGACAAAAATGATATCCTGAATGACAGTTCAATCAACCTGGTTGTTGAGCTGATAAATGATCCAGAGGAGGCATTCGCCATTGTAAAACAGGCCATGGAGAACGGGAAGAGTGTTGTAACCGCAAACAAGGTAATGGTTGCCACCCACCTTGAAGAACTTGTGCGATTGCAGCAGGAAAACAAGGTTGCATTGCTGTATGAGGCATCTGCCGGTGCCAGCATTCCAATTATCAGGAACCTTGAGGAATACTATGACAATGAACTGCTTCATTCGCTTCGCGGCATCCTCAACGGTACAACCAACTATATCCTGACACTGATGCACAATGAGGGGAAGGACTTCGCGAAGGCGCTGCAGGAGGCTCAGGACAAGGGTTTTGCCGAGAAGGATCCGGGACTGGATGTTGACGGATGGGATGCGAAGTATAAACTCTGCATCATAACTGCGCACGCCTACGGACTGTTCCTTGATCCGGATGAAGTTTTTCATTACGGCATAGGGAATATCTCCGGGTATGACATACAGTATGCAAAGGAGAAGGGCTACAAGATCAAGCTGGTCCCGTATGTGGGAAAAACCGGGGAAGACACAATCACAGGTTTCGTACTGCCCCGGTTCGTCTCACCGGATAAATACCTGTACAATGTGGACCATGAAAACAACGGCGTGATAACCGAGGCTGCCTTTGCCGAGAAACAGTTTTTCGCCGGGAAGGGTGCTGGCGGTCACCCCACAGGAAGCGCAGTGCTCTCGGATATTTCTGCCAATTCATACGGTTACAGGTATGAGTACAAGAAGAACATGCAGGGCACCGTACGGAAATTCACCCTTGACCACAAGATCGAAATATACCTGAGGTATCATGATGAAAGAGACCGGGATCTCTTCAGGTTCAGTGAGGTAAGCGAGGTTTACACAAATCACAGGTACAGCTATGTAATCGGTACGGTGAACCTCGAAAACCTATATCGCCTGAGGAAGGATCTTGGGAATATGGATGTGTTTTTAATCAATACAGGCAGGACTGTAACGGGCTGACAGATAAGACACTGAAGGAGTCATCATTATTTTTGAATCAGGGCCGGGCTCATTTCACTTCGTTATATACCTTTACACCGAAGTCAGAAATCGTATGATATATTCCGCCATAGACCTGCAATTGCCCTTCACGGATCCCGTTCTCAAGTTTCTGATTATCCTTCTTATTATTCTGCTTATCCCGATCCTGTCTGACAGGATCCGGATTCCCCACCTACTGGGTATGATCCTGGCAGGTGTGATAATAGGTCCGCATGGCTTCAATCTGATGACCCGTGACAGCAGCATCATTCTTTCCGGAACGGCCGGGCTGATCTACATCATGTTCCTGTCAGGGCTGGAGATTGACATGAACGATTTCAGGAAGAACGCAGGGCGAAGCACATTGCTGGGTCTTTACGGGTTTGTGATCCCGATGGTTCTGGGCACTTTAGCCGGGATGTACATCCTGGATTTTTCTCCCGTAACATCTGTATTGCTGGCGAGCATGTTTGCCTCGCACACACTGATTACATACCCGATTGTAAGTAAGTTCGGCATATTCAGGAACAGGGCTGTCAATATCGCAGTCGGAAGTACGCTGATCACAAATGTACTGGCACTTACTGTGCTGGCTGTGATAGTCGCCCTGACCGGAGGAGAGCTGAATACTGTTTTCTGGCTAAAGCTTGTAGTCTCCTATCTGGCTTTCTCGTCAGTCATTATCTTCCTGTTTCCGATAGTTGCAAGGTGGTTTCTCAAACGCTACAGTGATAACATTTCACAGTACATTTTTATTCTTGTCCTGGTCTTTCTCGGCGGTGTGATGTCAAAATTTGCCGGCATCGAAGCCATAATCGGGGCATTTCTGGCAGGTCTTGCCCTAAACAGGCTGATACCCCGCACATCACCGCTTATGAACCGGATTGATTTTGTCGGGAATGCAATCTTCATTCCCTTCTTTCTCATCGGGGTGGGCATGCTGATAGATTTCCGTGCCTTTATTAACCGGGAGACGGTTGTTGTAGCCCTTGTCATGACATCAGTAGCCCTTGCCGGCAAGTTCATTCCGGCATGGCTGACCCAGAAGAGCTTCAGGTATACGAAGGATGAGCGAAAAATAATTTTTGGACTTACCAACTCACAGGCCGCAGCCACTCTGGCTGCAGTGCTTATCGGGTATAATATAATACTCAGTTACGGCCCGGGCGGTGAACCGGTACGACTGTTGAATGACAGCGTCCTGAACGGGACAATAGTAATGATACTTGTAACCTGCACTGTATCGTCATTTATAACCCAAAGAGGTGCTCAGAGAATTGCACTTTCCGACATGGCGCCTGATGAAAACCACGAAAACAGGGAGCGGATTCTTCTGCCGGTCAGCAACCCGGAAAACATTGAGGAACTGATCAGCCTCAGTACAATAATCAAGTCCAAAAGGAATACTGACGGACTGTTTGCCCTGAACATTCTTACCTCGGACTCTGCCGATCCGGAGGCGGAAAAATCGGGACGGAAGCTCCTCGAACGGTCCGTTGTTGCCGCTTCGGCAACAGATGTAAGGGTCAGGACGATCATGAGGTATGACGCCAACCTGGTTATGGGAATATCCAACGTTGTCAAGGAGAACGGGATTTCTGATCTGCTGCTGGGTTTGCATGTCAGGAAAAACATGTCAGACTCCTTTTTCGGAAAGCTGACCCTCGGCCTGTTGTCGAAATGCAACTGCACCACCTATATTTACAGGCCTGTACAGCCAATAGCTACCATAAAACGACATTTTGTCGTGATCCCGCCAAGGGCGGAGGATGAACCCGGCTTCCCGTTCTGGCTCTCAAAGATATGGAACATTGCACAGAACACCGGCGCCAGGATCATCTTCTACTCTGCTGAAAAGACTAAGGGTATGCTTGAGCAGATTATTGCCAATCACCCTGTCAATGCAGAGCTTAACCTGTTGACTGACTGGCATCTCGTCCCCGAACTCCGGGAGGTTGTGAAGAGTAATGATAATCTGATTATAATCCTTAGCCGGAGGAATTTCGTTTCATACCAGCCGGCAATGGAAATGATGCCGCTGCACCTGGACAGGTACTTCAGGGATATTAATTTCCTTCTGATCTATCCCTCGCAGTCAATTGCCTGGGATGAGGAACAGATGGATATAACCAGCCCGTCGTTGCTGGAAGCAATTGAAAGGGTTGATCTTATCGGCAAAACAGTGGCGGCTATATTCAGGAAAAAATAATTGGCTGACCGTGGCATCCGGCTATTTCAGATTCAAGCAGTTCACAGTGCGCCAGGAGATGGCGGCCTTCGGTGTCACCACTGACAGTGTATTGCTTGGAGCATGGGCATCGATTGAGTCTGCAGCCACCATTCTTGATATCGGTACCGGAACCGGTCTGCTGGCGCTGATGGCAGCCCAGAGATCTTCCGCCAGGATTGTTGCAATTGAGCCGGACCGGGACTCTTTCATCCAGGCAGGTATTAATTTTGCTGCCAGCCCATGGCATGAAAGGATGACTCTGATTCACACTCCGGTTCAGGATTTCCATCCGGCGGCTGGAGAGCTTTTCGATGCAATTATTACAAATCCGCCTTATTTTTCCGCTTCTCTCCTTAACCCTGATGATGCGAAGGCAAGGGCCAGGCATACAGTCAGTCTGAGCTACGCTGAACTCGCCGAAGCGGCGGTCAGGCTCCTGGCGCCTGCCGGCAGCCTGCACCTCGTTCTGCCGGTGAATGAAGCACAAAAGTTCAAGGAGGAGGCCGTCATCCATGGCCTTCACTGCGCCCGGAGACTCCTTGTAAGGCCTACTCCTTCCTCACCGCCGGCCAGGGCACTGATGACACTGACGCGCCAGGCCGTACCGGTTTACGGGGAAAATGAACTGGTGATTGAAAAAGGAGGGAGACATATCTACTCTGACGAGTATGTCTCCCTCACAAAGGATTTTTATCTGAAATTCTGAGGGCTGACCCGAATCCTGGTTCTGCAATTTTTCCCTGCGCAGCCTGCC
>Ga0209098_1000428_pt1 | contig 46697 bp, 39 predicted proteins | sample AD_JPNHW1_MetaG_FD_184429 | JGI IMG/M metagenome (GOLD analysis project Ga0209098, IMG submission 184429) | Active sludge microbial communities of municipal wastewater-treating anaerobic digesters from Japan - AD_JPNHW1_MetaG (SPAdes) (version 2) | ecosystem: Engineered > Bioreactor > Anaerobic...
CGAAACTATCGGGTAGGTGACACCCTTGATGCCCCCTTTGTTCCTCTCGGTGTTCAGCCAGGCCCAGTGCGAAAACTTCGAATCAACCGAGCAGGCTACTACGGCACAATTGCGTTGCTCAAATTCCGAAAGTTTCTCCTGGAAAGCAATCAGCTCCGTAGGACAAACAAACGTGAAATCAAGAGGATAGAAAAAGAAAATTACATACTTTTTCCCCAGGAATTGTTCCAGGGAATACTTCTCTGTGAACTCGCCACCGTTGACGACTGCATCAGCTTCGAAAACCGGGGCCTTTTTTCCAACAAGTACTGACATGATCTTTACTTTTTAGGTTATACAAATTTTCAGCAAAGATAATGCTTATTTAGAAATAGTATAAATAAAAATAAAAATTTTTTCTTACTGGATCACCGTTTTTTACAACTGAATATCTTTTATGTTGAACATGATCGGTCTGTTGTTGCCGAAATCGAAAAGCGTCAGTTTCCGAAGTTGAAAATAATTGGTCCAGTATGTTTCCAGGGCATTGTAGAATTGGAGTTGCGCATTGTCGGTATTGATCTGTGCGTCGTTCAGCTCCAGGATAGTCACGGGCTTGCCGATCAGGTAGCGGCCTTTCACCACTTCATAGGTTTTCCGGGCCACAGTATCTGATTTGGCTGCGATACGGAGCTGGTTTTCCTGCATGTTGAACTGAAGGACTTTGATATACAGGTTTCGTTCGAAATCGATTTTCTCTTGTTCCACTTCATTCAGCACGATTTCCTGCTGTGCTTCGGCGATCTTGATCTGCCCGCGGGCTACTCCCCAGTCATAGATCGGGATGGATAAAGTAAGAGAAACTTGTTGCGATTCTTCAGGATTCTTATAAACATCCTCGATAGTAGGAGAGGTGTGGGTATACTCGTTATAAACAGCCGTCTTGTTCAGCCCGTATCCTGCTGAGAGGTTGGCATCAAATCGGCCGTCCATCTTGGCCTGTCGCACGTCACGGGCAGCTTGCAGGATTCGTGTTTCGTAATCGATGAAGGAGGAAGAATTGGTTTTTGCAAAATCGACCGCCTCTAAGGGGTTGACTGTAAAGAAATGGATATTTGTCGGAGGAATCAACATGACGGGGATGGTGTCTTTGATTCTCAGGTACGACCTGAAACGGAAAAGAGCCATGTCGAGGTCGATAGAGGCCGTTTCGAGCTTTGCCTGAGCGCTAAGATAATTCAGCTCCAGCGAGAGAAGGTCATTTTCCGCGATCTTGCCCAGCTGATAACGTCCTTTGGCAATACGGTACAGCGTATCGTAATTTGACATGGTGGCCTCTGCAATCTTTTTTTGGATCTGAGCGCTGAGAAGATTGAAAAAATAGGTGGTGGCATTGATCGAGATTTGTTCAAGTCCTTCCAGGTACTCTTTTTTAGCTTGTTCATACTGGAGAGGTTTGATCTTTCTGTCCCAGCGATAAGCGTTAAACTGGAAGATCGGTTGACGGATTCCGATATAAATGGGCGTAGAGGTATAGGAGAACGTCGAATCGGTGATGGGGAGGTCGTCAATTCTGCCTAGTCCGGAGTTTAGGTAGATGGATCCACCGGTGAAGCCCAGCCGCTGTGAGATGGATAACTCGGCATTGTTGTTAAGGTACTCCTGGCGGACGTATTTGACCTTTCCGTCTTCGGTATAATAGGTGTTGATGGCGCGCTGAAGCAAGGGAACGGTAGCATCGGCGCTCATCGACGGGAGGTATTGGGCCCGGAACGATTTGTATTCCCAGAAACTGCTCCGGAATGTTTGCCGGGTTTTCAGGGCGTCGGGTGATTGGCTCTGGGCGATGGAAATGGCATCTTCCAACTTCAGAATCCGTTGCTGAACCTGGGCGGAAACTGTGCAGGAAACCAGCGACAATACGACGAGTGACACGAGAGATTTTATTCCTTTCATGAGATGGGTCCGTTAAAAATTATTCATATCGTAACGAGATGACCGGATCTTGCCGGGCAGCCCTGTTGGCGGGCATATAACCAAAGATGATCCCAACGGATGCTGAAACACCAAAAGAGATAATGATGGAAAGCGGAGAGATAATCGTGAGAATCCCGCTCACCTCCATAATGATTTTCGACAGAGCGAGACCGAAGATGATCCCGATGAGACCACCGGTGATACTTAACAGGGTGGCTTCGGTCAGAAACTGCAGTTTGATATCGCGTTTGGTAGCTCCGATGGCCTGGCGGATGCCGATCTCTTTGATCCTTTCCATGACAGAGGCCAGCATGATGTTCATGATCCCGATACCGCCGACCAGCAACGAGATGCCGGCAATGGCTCCCAACACGATGTTAAAGATGTCTTTGGTCCGTTGTTCCTGTTTCAGTAATAATTCCGGGACTTTTATTTCCACATCTTTCACTCCCACGTGACGACGGTTGATCATTTTTTTCAGGATCTCTGTGGTGGCGGTTATTTGGGAGGATTCTTTCACCTGGACTACAATCTTGTCGATCTGGTTCTTTTCAATGCCTGTTTCTTCTCCTCCAAAGGCAATCGCATAATTGCCGCTGTAAATCACCCCTCCCTGTCCGCTGATCGTGGAGGCGGTAATCAAGGCCCGGTCTTTGTACCTCCGGAAAAGTGTCTGGATGGGAGCATAGATCGAATTGTTATAATCAGATATTCCCAGGTCATTAATGGAAGACTGCGAAACATCCCTTTTCTTCAGCACGCCGATCACGCGAAGCCAGATATTGCCGCATTTGATTTCTTTTCCGATCGGGTTTTCTTTGGGGAAGAATTTCGACTGCAGGGTAGGGCCGATGATGCACACCGGTTTGCCATCCCGGAGCTGTTCTTCATTGAACATCTCTCCCGATTGAAGATCCAGGTTGAATACGTAAAAGAAGTCAGGGGTGACGCCTGAAAGCTTCAGGGGCGATCTTACGCCGTCCTTGATCACATCTACGTTGTAAATCACTTCAGGAGAAACGCGATCGACGGTGGGGATGATCTGTTTGATGCTTTCCGCATCCTTCAGGGTCAGGCCGGGAGAGAACTTTTTAGGGGCTTTATCATCGTTCTGCTGGGTGCTCTCTGTCGACTCCGAACTACTACTGCTGCTTTCGCCGGAAGCGCTTTTATTCTTGTCCGAAATCGGCATGATGATGATATTATTGACCCCGACAAGCTTCATCTGGTCAAGGATTTCTTTCTTGGCTCCATTGCCGATCGCCATCATGGCAATCACGGCCGATACTCCGAAGATGATGCCCAACGCCGTGAGCACTGAACGGAATTTGTTGAGAAAAACCGCTTCCAGGGAGATGTTCAGAATGTAAAGATAACGCTGAAACACAGGCAATAATTAAAGTTGATTAATTATGAACGCTTATTCTTCCTTCCGGTGGGTGGGGGACCTGGCAGGGGTTTTTTGACGTTGGAGTCATTCTTTGAAGGAGCTTGTGCACCAGGGGTGTCAAATTTCTTCAGAATGGATGGATCAAGTTTTTTCAATTTCATTTTTTCCGAGTCCTTGGGAGGAACCAGGAAAATCTCATCGTCTTCTGTCAACCCGGCCCGGACGATGATCTCATTGTCGTTGCTCATGCCTACCACCACTTGCTGTTTCACAATGCCGGCTCCATCTTTTTTGTAAACAAAGGAAATGGAATCTTCATTGAAGATCCCTTCGATGGGTACGAACAATACGCTGTCAATGATCGCCGTGATGATGGTATTCTTGGTTGTCATGGCAGGACGGAGGATGGAGTCGAACTCTTTAATGAGGATGTTCACCTCAAAGACTTTGGCGTTGGTGCTCTGCAGCTGTTCCCCGATGTTAGCCACCATGGTGACCTTTCCGGTGAATTTTTTCTCTGGGAAGGCATCGATTCCGATCGTTACGGGCTGGCCGACTTTGATCTTACTGATGTCGATTTCGTTGACATACGTCTTGGAGATCATCTCGGAAAGATCGGGAAGTTCGGCGATAATATTATCCCAGGAACTGACTGTTGAGCCTATTCCCTGTTTATTGCCGTCCCAGTTTCTTTTGTAGATCACCATCCCCGACTTGGGAGCAGAAACTGTGAAGGATCCCAGCACGCTCCTGAATTGTTCAAGCTTGCGTTTAGCCTGGTTGTAGGAAGCCGAGACTTCCACCATATCGGCTACAGCTTTTTTCAGGCGGAGCTTATAATTCTCCTGTGCCTGTTCCAGTCCACGCTGCCCCTTTTCAAGTTCGATCTGTACCTGCCGGATGGTGGCAGGTGGTTCATACTTTGATTGTTCAAGCTCGATTTTTTTCTGTTCCAGGTTGAAGGCGAGGTTGACCAGTTCATCCCTGGCACTGCGGAGTGTCAGAGAGGTATCCAGCCTGGTTTTGGTCATTTGAGATTCGAGTTTTTCCAGGTTCGTCTCTTCATCTTTGATCTTGTTGGAGATCTCGGTACGATCGAGGGTGGCGACATAATCGCCTGAATCAACGACAGTACCATCGGGAATGATATCAGAGATTTTGACCTGCCAGATCTGGATCTGGCGCAGTCCTTCAGGACCGTAGATTTTTTCCGACCGTTTGGCGATCAACTCTCCCGTAGTCGTCACTTCAATAGGGAACTTGCCCTTTTTGACTTTCACGGATACCTGTCCTGTTTGTGCAGGTTTGGCAAAGATAAAATAGAGTATGACAGCGATTACGAGAATCCCGCCAAAGAGATAGATGTACTTTTTGGTTGACATGAAAGTTATATTAGGAACGCAAATATAAAAATTGTTCCAATATGGTCAGCAAGTCAACTAGGCATCAATTTTTGCGTAACGGGCATTTCTTTCAATAAACTCTCTCCGGGGAGGGACGTCATCTCCCATGAGCATGGAGAAGATCCGGTCAGCTTCTGTGCCGTTTTCAATGGTGACCTGCCTGAGTGTGCGAAACTCAGGGTCCATGGTCGTATGCCAAAGTTGCTCGGCGTTCATTTCACCCAAACCTTTGTATCGTTGGATATGAACGCTTGATTCTTTACCGCCGGCCGAAAATTCTTCCACGATCTTGCTCCGTTCCTCTTCTGTCCAGCAATAACGCTGGGTACTGCCTTTCTTGATCAGGTAAAGAGGCGGTGTGGCGATATAGACATGTCCGTTTTCGATCAGTTCTTTCATGTACCGGAAGAAGAAAGTAAGGATGAGGGTGGCGATATGACTGCCGTCCACATCGGCATCGGTCATGATGATGATCTTGTCGTAACGGAGTTTTTCCAGGTTCAGCGCCTTGCTGTCATCTTCGGTTCCGATGGTGACACCCAGCGCTGTAAAAATATTTTTGATTTCGTCGCTGTCGAATACACGGTACTGCATGGCTTTTTCAACGTTCAGGATCTTTCCCCTCAGGGGCAGAATAGCCTGAAAACGGCGGTCTCGGCCTTGTTTAGCCGTTCCTCCTGCAGAATCTCCTTCGACGAGGTAGATTTCACATTTGGTAGCATCTTTTTCCGAGCAATCGGCAAGTTTGCCGGGGAGTCCGGATCCAGATAGGACATTCTTCCGCTGTACCAGTTCCCTGGCTTTACGGGCAGCATGCCGTGCAGTAGCTGCCAGGATGACTTTGTTGACGATCGTTTTGGCTTCTTTCGGATTCTCTTCCAGGTAGTTGTTGAGCAGTTCGCTGACCAATTGATCAACTACGCCCATCACCTCGTTGTTGCCAAGTCTGGTTTTAGTTTGTCCTTCAAACTGAGGCTCCTGTACTTTCACTGAAATAATGGCCGTAAGTCCTTCCCGGAAGTCATCGCCGTTAATATCAAATTTCAGTTTGGCGAGCATGCCGCTTTTTTCGGCATAGGCTTTCAGGGTGCGTGTAAGCGCTCTCCGGAAACCGGCCAGGTGGGTGCCGCCTTCGTGCGTGTTGATGTTGTTGACGTAGCTGTGGGTGTTCTCGGAGAAGGAAGTGTTGTACTGCATCGCAATCTCCATGGGAATGCCGTTCTTTTCGCCCTCAATAGCGATCGGAGCAGGGATGAGCTTCTCGCGATTGGCATCCAGGTAATTGATAAAGTCGGTCAGCCCGTTTTCGGAGTGGAACTTCTCGGAAACAGGTAACCCTGCTTCATTCTTCTCCCGTTCATCGGTAAGAGTCAGGGCGATGCCTTTATTCAGATAGGCCAGTTCGCGTAAGCGAGAGGCCAGGATTTCATATTCGTAATGAGTGGTAAGGAAGATTTCATCGTCGGGTAAGAAAGTTACTTCCGTACCGTTTTTTTCGGTCTCTCCGATCACTTTTACAGGGTACAACGGCTTCCCGTAGCTGTATTCCTGCTGGAATATCTGACCTCCGCGGTGGATCGTCACTTGCAGCTTCTTGGAAAGCGCATTAACGACCGAAACACCAACACCGTGAAGACCTCCGGAAACTTTGTAGGTGTCCTTGTCGAATTTTCCACCGGCATGGAGGACCGTCAGGACCACTTCCAGCGCCGAACGCTGTTCCTGCTCGTGAAAATCGGTTGGGATACCACGCCCGTTATCCCTGACGGTAATGGAATCATCCGGATGAATGGTAACATTGATCATGTTGCAGAAGCCGGCCAGCGCTTCGTCAATCGAGTTGTCGACCACCTCGTAAACAAGGTGATGTAACCCCCTGACATTCACATCACCAATGTACATGGCAGGTCTTTTCCTGACCGCTTCCAACCCCTCCAGAACGTGAATGTTATCTGCTGTGTATTGCTGACTTGCTAGTTCTTTTTCTATATCATTCATAATCAGATAGATATTTGCTATTGTACGTTAAAACAAAGGTACAAAAAAAATCAATACGAAATCCGGAGAAAACATCAGTAAAATCAGCTATTTTATTAACAATTTGTGGACAAATTCCGGAACTTGTTTCAGGGTGCTGAAACGGGCCGGGGACAGAGGATTTCCGGGGTCATTCCCGGGTCAACAGACCGGTGATGACGCTGGCTGCATTCCCGGTGCCGAAAGAATCCCGCGAGGGAGCGGTGGGGCAGTGAGCCTGGGCAGCTTCGACGATGGCGGCAGTCTGAGGGCCCGTGACGATATTCCAGCCGTCGTGCAGGGTCTCTGTCCATTCAGTTTCGGTACGTAACGTGATGCAGGGTTTCCGAAGGAAATACGCTTCTTTCTGCAATCCGCCCGAATCGGTCAGGACCTTACGGCAGTTCATGGTCAGCCAGAGCATTTCGAGGTACCCCACCGGCTCGATCATGATGAGGTTGGCCGGAAGGGCGAACCGATCGGCGAGGATTTTACGGGTGCGCGGATGCACCGGGAAAACGACAGGGGCCTGGATGGCGCCGAAGGCTTGCAGGATGGAGGTCAGATTCTCCGGATGGTCGGTGTTCTCGGCCCGATGGACAGTGGCGAGGAAATAATCTGCCGGAATGTCGGTGACTGCATATTTCCCGGGATTCTGTTCCACCAGCCCCGAATAAAACAAAACGCTGTCGTACATCACATCTCCGGTGAAACGAGTGATATCAGCGAGCCCCTCGTGTTCCAGGTGTGAAACGGCCGTAAGGGTGGGGGCAAAGAGCAGGTCGGCTACCCGGTCGGTCACGATGCGGTTGATCTCTTCCGGCATGGTCCGGTTGAAACTGCGAAGTCCGGCTTCGACATGGGCGACGGGAATATGCAGTTTAACGGCCGCCAGGGCTCCGGCCAGGGTGGAGTTGGTGTCGCCGTATACCATCGTCCAGTCTGGTTTCTCTTGCTGAATGATCGCCTCAATGCCTTCGAGCATACGGGCTGTCTGTACGCCATGGGATCCCGACCCGACACCGAGGTTGAAATCCGGTTCGGGGATGCTCAACTCATCAAAAAAGACCTTCGACATGTTGGCATCATAATGCTGGCCCGTATGGAGCAGAAGCTCCTGAACCCCCGGGACCTTTCTGAGGACACGGGAGACGGCGGCTGCCTTAATGAACTGGGGTCTGGCCCCGACGATAGTGAGGATTTTCATCTTTTCAGTTAAAAAAAGCAACAGTTCTGTAAGCAGGATCCTGTTTCCCGGCGAGCCGGGACTTCTGTCATTTATCTGCACCGGCTGTCACCAGACGGCTTTAGCGACCTACCCCTTCCGGCTCCCCTTGCGGGGACCGGGCGAGCAACCCGGCTCCGAAGAGTCCGGAATATACTTGGTCTTTCAACCCATGAGGTTTACCCCGACCGGCTGTCACCAGCAGGCCCCGTGGTCTCTTACACCGCGTTTTCACCCTTACCCCGGTCGCCCGGGGCGGTTGTTTTCTGTGGCACTATCTGTTTCCGCGGCCTTTATATCCGCAGAACCTTCCCGTTAGGAAGCATGGCGCTCTTTGTTGTCCCGACTTTCCTTCCCGGCATCACTGCCGGAACGACAGAACAAACTGTTGCATGGCAAAGATAGAAAGAATCAACTCAATAATGTCCGACAGGCTCGTTTTTCACGCGTGTTTTCCCTTAACGCGATATCTCTGCCAGGATATCGGTCATCTGCCGGGTAAGTTCCTTACGGGAATAACGGTCAATGGCAGGATTCCGCTGGAGGGAGATGCCCTCTTTATATTGTTGATAAAGACGGAGAACGTTTTGCTTCATCGTGTTGACATCCCCAAACCCGGCGATCAACCCCGCGCCGGTCTCGCGCAGGATCGTTGCTGCATCACCGTTTTCAGGACCGAGACATAAAATCGGTCTCCCGGCTGCCAGGTATTCGAAAAACTTTCCGGTAAGGATCATGCCCGCATTGGGCGTATTGTTGATGATAAGAAGCAGCACCTGCGACTGCTGTTGGCAAATGACTACTTCGTTGTGCGGAAGATAAGGGATCCTGGAGAGGTACCTGCTGAGACCCGACTCTTCTGCTGACCGGAGAACGGAAAAATCCACCTTCCCCACTAGTTTTATCTCCAGATCAGCAGCAAGAGAGGGGATCTCATGAACCAATTCTTTCAGGGCAGCCCATAACGACACCGGGTTTCTGGAACCGGAAAGAGTACCGATATGAGCGATGGAAAATTTTTTGTCGGGAACTGACCCGTCTGCCGGGGCAATATCATCCGGATCAAAACCATTGGTGATGACATCGTACGTCCTCGGAACGATTTTATCGAAATCTTTGGCCATCCCCTGGCCGATCACGGTAACCCGGGTGGCTTTGGTAAGTACTTTTTTCTCCAGCCTCCGGTGTTTATGGTCCGAGAGAAAGGATAACTTCAGGTCTTTGTAAAAATCAATGTTTGTCCATGGATCTCTGAAATCGGCCAGCCACGGCAACTTCAACTCCGCAGAAAGCTGTGAGGCGATAAGATGCATGGAGTGCGGAGGTCCGGTTGAAATGATCGCATCAACAGGGTGAGCCGACAGGTAGTTCCGTAAAAACTTCACCGATGGCCTGATCCAGAATCTCCGGGCATCGGGGATGAAGAAGTTCCCCCGTATCCACACCGAAATGCCTTCCAGCATCGAATTCTGCTTTTTCTCGGAAGTGAAGGCCGCATTGATCTTGTCCTCTTTATTTCTGCCTAAAAACTTTTTATACAGGTTATAAGGCTCCCAGATAGGACGTTTGATTACTTCAAGGTCACGTGGAATGTCTTTTTCCAGGGAGGAATCCGATTCGGGATATTCCGGATTCTCAGGGGTATAAATCACCGGTTCCCAACCGAAATCACGGAAATATTTAACGAATTTCAGCCAACGCTGAACGCCGGCACCCCCGCTGGGAGGCCAGTAATAGGTGATAATCAGCGCTTTTTTCATTCTTTCTTTCTCGCCTTCATCGCCCTGAACAGCTCATAACACCCGGCGCCGGCCACTAACACCCAAAGAAGGATGGAAGATGCCAGTGATATCTTTTCACCTACTTTATACACGGCAGGCTCAAAGCGGAATTCGAGCTCATGCTGCCCGGCAGGCAGAACCATAGCCCTGAGAACGTAATTGGCACGGAAATGAGGCGTCAGGGTTCCGTCAACATAGGCGTTCCAACCTTTGGGATAATAGATCTCGGAGAATACAGCCAGGCTTTTCCCGGTGGCTTTGTACTTGTACCAGAGATGATTGGGCTGGTACTTGGTGAGGGTGATCTCGTCAAGACTGTCTCTTCCGCCCTGATATCCCGAAAGCAGAGAAGCGAACTTTTTGTCAATGATCGCTGTGTCGGCAGGGTTAAAGTGATCCATGGCACTGATCTCCTGATCGGCATTGTCAACTAATTGATAATGAGTAACAAACCATGCATTGCCGAGGGCTCCTACATTTACCTGAACGGTCGGAACCTGGTTTTCTCCGGGAACAATGAAGTATTTGGTGTTCAACATGTTAAGAACAGCCATGTTGTTCTTCGAGATCTGCTTATCGATAAGTTCCTGATACCTTCTCAGTTTGGCACCATGATAGCCTCCGATGGATTTATGGAAATAGGAGGTGCTGGCATCCATAAAAGGATTGACGGTGAGGTTGAATACCCTGAAATCCGGATCTTTATCTTTCAGGATCAACTCGTCGGCCGGTGATGGTGTGAAGGGCTTATCGACTTTGGTCTTTGAGGTAAAGTTATCATCGTTGAGGTAACGGCGGTCGATGGTGTACATATCCGCCAGCAGGAAGATGGTCAGCATGGCGATCACGTAACCTTTCTTCAGCTTGTTATAATAGAAAAGGAGCAGGGTCCCCGCGGCCAGAAGGATGAACACCAACGAACGGAGGGCGTCCAGCTTGACCAGCCGCAGGCGTTCGTCATGAATACCTTGCATAAGCCAGTCGGGAAGCTGTTGGGCAAAGCGTGCGTCGTTGGGTCCGTTGAACGAGAGGAAAGCTCCCGGTATGAGGGCAAAAACCAGCGCCAGGATACCGGTGATTCCGGCAGCATATTTCACTCCGCGCATCAGAATTTTGCGATCGGGGTTCTCGTTGAAAAACTCTTTCAGGGCCAGGATCCCGAGCAATGGCATGGCAAATTCGGCGATGACCAGGATCATGGTTACCGCCCGGAATTTGTTGTACCCGGGGATGTAAGTAAGGAAGAAATCAGTCACCGCCATGAAATTATGCCCCCAGGCCAGAACGATGGAAAGAATTGTGACGGTAAGAAGCCACCATTTGGTCGGACCTCTGACGATAAACAGTCCCAGGAAAAACAGGAAAACAATAATGGCGCCCACGTAAACAGGTCCGGAAGTAAATGGTTGACCTCCCCAGTAAAGGAACGGCAGCGGTTGACTGGTGAAACTGTCGATGGTTTCTTTCGGGATGTTGTTCTGTTCCATCGCTTTGACGATGGCTGAATGCTGCCCGACTTTCGCGCTGCTCGATCCGCCGTAAAAATCCGGGATCAGCAAGGTCATGGTTTCTCCGATGCCGTAACTCCAGCCTGTCACATAATCTTTATCCAGTCCGCTGGTTTTGTTGTGCTGGTCGTCGGTGAGTTCCGACTTGGCGCGGATCGTGTATTTTCCATATTCCCACGTGGCCCAGAGACTCGTAATATTGGTGGCCACGGCCAGAATGGCTGCCACACACAGTACCCCCAAAGCGGTCAGGAACGGTTTAAACCATTTATTCCGTAAGGCGTCAATCAATGTAAAGATGCCGTACACCAGCACGATCATCAGGAGGTAGTAGGTGATCTGGGGGTGGTTCATCTTTATTTCGAGCGAAAGGAATATGGCGGTCAGCAATCCTCCCCACAGGTATTTTTTTCGCATGGTGAGAATGATGCCGGCTATGACCGGCGCGATGAACCCGATGGCAAATGCCTTGGAATTATGCCCGGCGTCGATGATGATGAAGAAGTACGACGAAAAGGCAAACCCGATCGAACCGGCGATGGCCAGCCAGGGATTCACGCCCATTACCAGGAGAAGAATGAAAAAACCGGCGAAATAAAGAAACAGGATATTAGCCGGATGAGGAAGTCCCAGGGTCATCACTTTTTCAAGAAATCCAATCTTGTTGCCCTGGTAACTGGTAGAGATCTGGTAGGAGGGCATGCCGCCGAACATAGAGTTGGTCCAGAGTGGTTCCTGGCCCGTATTTTGCCTGAAATCCTGAATCTCTTTCGACATCCCCTTGAAATTCATGATATCGCTTTGCAATATCTGCTTGCCTTCGAGCAAGGGAGACAGATATACGATGGTTATGACCAGGAAGATCACAATCGCTGCCAGGTAAGGAAGGCACTTTTTAAAGGACAGGTTTTTCATGGTTCGGTTTTGAATGGACATTTCGTAAAACAAGAAAAGAAGATATTGTGTATCTTCTTTTCTTTACAAAATTGCTTAAAAAATGGATATTGCCATCCGTTCAGACGTCGAAATTATTTGGTATCCATCTGTTCGTCCGAAACGGTTAGCTTTTTTCTTCCTTTTGCTCTTCTCGAAGCCAATACTTTACGCCCGTTGGCAGTCGCCATCCGTTCACGGAAACCATGCTTGTTTTTTCTTTTTCGGTTTGATGGCTGAAACGTTCTCTTTGTCATTATCGTGAATTTTGGGTTGCAAAAGTACTAATTATTTTTAAAAAAGCAAAAAAGGATTTATCTGAACCGATTTTCTCTGCAAAGAATCACTTTTGAGGGAAATTTTTCAGGGTATCTACAAGAAAATCCCAGAATTTTTGGACAGATTCGATGCCGACTCTTTCATCCGGAGAATGGGGATTGCAGATAGTCGGGCCGAAGGAGATCATATCCCAGTTCGGGTAAACGCCTCCCATCAAGCCACATTCAAGGCCTGCATGGATAGCGCGGATTTCGGGGACCTTGCCCCATTTTTTCTGGTAGATTTCCTGCATGGTCTTCAGGATGGGTGAAGCAGGATTCGGTTTCCAGCCCGGGTACTGACCATCAAAAATCACTTCGGCGCCGGCCAGTTCGAATACCGACTGCATCATCTGTTCCAGGTCTGATTTGGCTGAATCAACAGAGCTGCGGAGCAGGCACTGGAGACGGATATTCCCGTTTTCCGATTTAATAATGGCCAGGTTTGTGGACGTTTCTACCAGTCCGGCCATATCGTTGCTCATTCTCATGACGCCATTGGGACAGCCATAAACGGCATTCAAAAACCGTTTTTGGGTATCTTCGTCAATCAGGGCTTTCGGCATGTCGGTGGCGACCGCTTCGACCTTCAACTCAGGATCAACCGTCATGAGTTCTTTCTTCACGATACCCTGGAATTTTTCCAGACATTTCAGGAAATCACTTTTTTTGTCTCCCGGGATGACCACGATAGCGAAGGATTCGCGCGGTATGGCATTCCGAAGGCTGCCGCCATCGATGGAAGCCAGTCTGAGTCCGTGTTTCCTTTCAGCGTGCCACATGAACCGGTTCAGAATCTTGTTGGAATTACCTCTTTCAAGGGGGATATCCACGCCACTGTGTCCGCCTTTAAGGCCGGTGACACTCAGTTTGAAGGCGATCATGCCGGCAGGAACGGGTACTTCTGAATAGGCAAACCGAATATTGGCGTTGGTGCCGCCGGCGCAACCGATGTAAAGTTCTCCTTCGGTCTCCGAATCCATATTCATCAGAATGTCGCCTTTGAGAATACCGGCTTTCAGTCCGAATGCTCCGGTCATGCCCGTTTCTTCATCAATGGTGAAGAGAGCTTCTACCGGTCCGTGAGGAATATCTTTGGATTCCAGAATGGCCATGGCAGCGGCCGCTCCGATACCATTGTCGGCGCCGAGGGTCGTCCCGCGGGCTTTAACCCAATCACCATCCACCCATGCGTCGATGGGATCTTTTTCGAAATCATGAACAACGTCGCTGTTCTTCTGAGGAACCATGTCGATATGTCCCTGCAGGATGGCACCTTTGCGGTTTTCCATACCGGGAGTGGCCGGTTTGCGGATGATCACGTTGCCGACTTCGTCAACGATGGTTTCTAATCCCAGTTTTTTGCCAAAATCAGCGATGAAATCCCTGACTTTCTCTTCCTTCTTGGAAGGGCGGGGGATTTGGGTCAGGCTGTAGAAATTCTTCCACAACGATGCGGGTTGAAGATTTAAAATGTCTTTGCTCATATTAATAGTCTTAAAAAGTAATATAAAACGATTTTGTGTGATGACACAACGGTATAAAGGTACGAAAATTCATCCGGTTATTTATTTCTCCTGAAATTCTTTGAAGGAGATGTACCGTTGGTTGTACAGCAGGAAGATGAATTTGGCCACCCGGTCATCGGTATCTTCTCCGGGAACCAGTTTTTCGGGGAAGAGTTCGCAGAGTTTCTGACTGATACCGCCTACCGGGGTGTTGCCGTCAATCAGCAGCCAGACAGCTGAACCGAACTCATCCAGTTTGATGGGGATAAATTTTCTCCGAACACTGTTCTGGAGCAATGGTTTCCAGATGGTCCCCTGGAACCGGGGGAACAATAAAGAAACCTTTGCGCCTTCTCCGGCCGTGTGGTCGAGAAGGCGCAAAGGGGTAAGGTCAAGTGTATTTGCCTTTTTAAGGAATCGTTTACGTTCTGACAGCTTCATACCTTACATTCCTGCCGAAGGCGGTGCGGGTTCATCGGGTTTGCCGGCTGCTTTCAACGGCACACGGATGAGGACATAGGCCACCAGTGCGATTACGATAAGACTGATCAGGAACGTCGGGTTTTTGAAGAAGGAGAAGTAGTCATAGAGGAAGATGCCGAAGGCGGCAAGGATGGCGATCAGCAGTCCCATCAGTGCTTCACCGGCAATAAGACCGGAAGCAAGCAGGACACCGGTATTTTCAACCCTGACTTTCTGTGCCTCGTTCAGTTTTCTCTTTTCTTTGAAGTGATCAACACCGCCCTTGATGATACCGCCGACGAAGATGGCGAAGGTGGTTTCAATGGGGAGATACATACCAACCGATACCAGCATCGGGCTCTTGATTTGCATGAGGATGAACGCAACGCCCATCAGCATACCGGTGATGATCAGCGGCCATGCCATAGCGCCTTCCACGATACCGCGGGAGAGGATGGCCATCAGACCGGCTTGCGGAGCGGAAAGGTTTTTGCTTCCGAAACCGCCCTGGTAACCGAGGTTCCTGCCACTGGCGATATCGCCTTCGTTCAGGTAAGCGAGGACGACGAACATGACAGCGCCGGCGAGGATTACACCGATGATGTCACCGATCTGCATACGCCAGGGAGTACCACCGAGGATATGTCCGGCTTTGAGGTCCTGCAGCATTTCACCGGCAACGGCAGCAGCCACGCAAACGATGGCAGCCACACCAAGGACGGTAGCAACTCCTGCATTGCCCTGTACGCCTAATCCGACGAGGATCAGGGCCGTCACAACCAAGGCAGTGAGGGTAAGCCCGCTGATGGGGTTATTGCTCGATCCCATGATACCCACCAGGTACCCGGAAACGGCAGCAAAGAAGAAGGCCAGGACGATCATGACGGTCGCAGCTACCACCGAGATGATGATACTGGCGTCGAAGATGAAATAAGATATGGAGAAGGTCATGATGGCAACAGCCAGGATGCCGACCATAATCCAGGAGAAACTGATATCTTTTTCGGTGCGGGGCATGGAAGAGGTGGAGCCGGAGGCGGCTTTCTTCACGTCGGAAATGGAACGTCCGACTCCCGTGATGAGGCTCTTTCTCATCTTATACAGGGTGAAGGCAGCGCTCACGAGCATCCCGCCAATGGCGATGGGGCGAACGATATAACGCCACACCTGGTCGATCTGATACATCGGGTTGGTGACTTTTGCCATGGCAGCTTCCTGTGTCAACGTGGCGTCATTACTCATCAGGAATGAAGCCCATGCGGCAAAGTCGAGGTTAGGAACCAGGAAATAAAGGATCATGGGAGCCAGCAAACCCCAGGCCAGCAAACCGCCGGAGAAGTTCAGCGCACCCAGTCTAGGTCCGATGATGTAACCAACTCCCATGTAGGCGGGACTAACACCCGGAGAGCTCAGTAACATACCGCCCTGTCCTTTGAAAATGGTACCGGAGATGACTTGTTGTCCGAAAGTGACGAATTTTTCCCACAGGTATTTGAAAAGCCTCAATTCGCCGAGGATCTTGATCAATCCGCCCATGGCCATGGCCCAGAACAGGAATTTTGATCCGCCTGATCCCGACTGACCGGCTTTGTGAATTTCGGCAGCAGCCACTGATTCAGGGAAAGGAAGCTCAGCGTCTTCGACCATTACCCTTCTCAGTAATGCCACGAACATGATACCCAGGATACCCCCGGCAATAAGAATCAGCGAGGAGGTAATGTAATGCCCGGCGGTGAGGAAATCGGGCCATATACCGGAGATATAAAAGGCGGGGAGCGTGAAAATGGCTCCGGCAGCTACGGATTCTCCGATTGATCCGACTGTACGGGTTAGGTTCTCTTCCAGGATATTTCCTTTCAGAAGACGCAACATTGCCATACCCAGGACAGCAGCCGGGTAAGTGGCGGCAATCGTCATCCCTGCTTTCAGACCCAGGTAGGCGTTTGCGGCTCCAAGAACCACGGCAAAGACCAAACCGATAAGTAAGGCTTTGAGCGTGAATTCTTTCATATTCGTTTCCGCGGAGACAAACGGAACAAATTTTTTCTGATCAGCCATAAGTTTCTATTGATTTTGTTGGTTGCAATAAATGAAAAATTTCAGCTAAGTAACAACTTTTTTCTTAAAGTTTGAAAGGTTGGATGTAGATCAGTTTCTTGGTCTCAAAAAAAGGTTCTGAAAACCAGTCGGATATATTGAAAACAGTTACTTTCCCCCGGATCAGTTTTAGCTCATCATCCATTTCACCTCCTTTGAGATAAAGGATTCCGTTGGGGAGGTCGTTGAATGACTTTTTCGAGAGGTGACCTGCGGCAAAGTGAAGGAAATCGGGGAGAGAAGCGACGGCCCGCCCGGTGATAAAATCGAACCGGCCTTCCATGTTCTCGACGCGTGTCTGAATGGCTTTGACATTGGTAAGGGCGAGGGCGCGGGCGATTTCCTCCACGACGCGCACCTTCTTTCCGATGGAGTCGGCCAGCACAAAGGTGACATCCGGGAAGAGGATCGCGAGAGGAATGCCGGGGAAGCCGCCACCGGTGCCGATATCCAGGATGCTGGTCCCGGGTGCAAACCGGATGGTGTTGGCGATAGACAGGGAATGCAGGACATGCCGGATCTCCAGTTGACCGATGTCCTGGCGGGAGATCACGTTGATTTTTGCATTCCATTCGGAATACAGGCCGGGCAGGGCATCAAACTGCTGCTGCTGCAAAGGGGTGATCTGCGGGAAATATTTTTCGATGGTCTGGCTCATATACAAAAGCGTCTGGAAAGGCAGAGCCTGTTCCAGACGTCTTTTTCCTTAGTTCGGATTGTTATTGCTCGGGGGTGGGTTCCACGGGTTGATCAAAGAGGGTTTCACTCGGAGGAGTGGCTTTCTTTCTGGTTTTTGCCGCTGCCTTTGGCTTTTCGGCTTCCCCTTCCGCCACCTTCTTCACAGGGGCTTTCCGGGGCTTCTTTTCCACGGTCTTGGGTTGCTCAACGGCGACGACGGGAACTTCAACAGGTTCTTCTGTTACTTTGGGGGCCTTCTTCGGCTTTTCCTCAACTGTTTTTACGGAGGGAACTGCAACTTGTTTTTTACGGCTGGGCCTTCTGACACCATAGGACCCTATGATGATCTTGCCTCGTTTTGACTTTTTATCTCCTTTTCCCATAGTTGAATGATTTTTTTAATCGGTTATCGCAAATATAGGAAAAAAAGGTTATTGGTTATTCCCTGACCTTGATTGTTTTTCAAGGAATTCGGCAGCGACCAGGTCTGATCGTTTCACCGATTGCAGCGCCCATTCCAGCCTTACCTTCAGATATTCTTCTTCGGAAAGATGCCAGGAATTATCCCGTTCCCTCAGCCTGTTGGAAAGAGTGTGGAGGAAAATGGCAGCAGAAACGCTGATGTTCAGACTCTCGGTAAAACCGAACATGGGAATTTTGACAAAGCCGTCGGCGAGGTCCATCGCCGTGGGAGTCAACCCGTCGAGCTCTGTGCCGAAAACCAGCGCGAATTTGGGATCAAGAGGCAGGGTGGCCGGCGTGTAGTCATCCTGGTGAGGCGTCGTGGCAATGATCCGGTAACCCTGTTCCTTCAGGTGATTCAGGCAGGCGGCTGTGTTGTTCTCCGAATGGTTGTATTTAAATAATGAGAGCCATTTGGATGAACCCAGCGCGACATCGGGATTCACCTCGTACTTGTTTTTATTCTCGATGATATGAACATCCTGAATCCCGAAACAGTCGCAAGTCCTTAGCACCGCGCTGGCATTATGAGGCTGGAAAATGTCTTCCAGTACAATGGTGATATGACGGGTTCTCCCTGCCAGCACTTCACCGAATTTCTGCTTGCGGTTCTCCGTGATCAGCGTCTCCAGATACTCCAGCAGACGTCGCCGGGTCTCCCTGTCAGCTTCGAAAACATCTTTGATAATGCGTTTCATTAATTTATATATGTGTCGCAAAAGTAAAAAAATGAGCCCATGTGACTTAATTCAAAGAAAAAATTTACCTTTGCATCTCAAAAAATGTAAGCATGTCAAAGAAGCAACCTGATAAAACAGAAGGCACCATTCAGACTGTTGAAGAAGCATTTGGTAAAACCGAACAGTTTATTGAAAAAAATCAAAAAGTGATCCTGATCGTTATCGGGGTACTTATTGTCGTTGTTCTTGGTTTTTTCGGCTTCCGCAAGTATTATCTCCAGCCGCGCGAAATTGAAGCGCAGAGGCAGATGTTCATGGCAGAAAAGTATTTCGAAATGGATTCCCTGAAATTAGCCCTGAACGGGGATGGAAATTACCCGGGATTCCTGGATATCATGAGCCAGTATAACATGACCAAATCGGCCAATCTGTCGAAATATTACACCGGAATCTGTTACCTGAAAATGGGTCAGTACCAGAAAGCAATCGACTATCTTGAAAAGTTTAAATGCAAAGATTACGTGGTAGGCCCGATGGCCAAAGGCGGAATCGGCGATGCATACCTCGAACTCAATCAACCCGATAAAGCCATCGAGTATTACATCAATGCCGCAGAAATGGTCAATAACCAATTTACCTCTCCGCTGTTTTACATGAAGGCAGCCCAGGTGTATGAAATCGGGAAGAACTACCAAAAAGCGCTCGAGTATTATACGCTGATCAAGAAAAATTACCCGCAGTCATTTGAATCTCAGGATATTGATAAAAGTATTGCCTTCATGGAAGGCATGCTGAAGAAATAATCGTTCTTTTATAATCAGAAGGGCTGTCTCCAATATAAGGCAGCCCTTTTTTTTTACCCTGATTTTCCTACTTCTTTCTTCAGTGTTTTTGTTTCATATCTTTGTGCCAAATATTACTGCATGTCCGATTTTCCCCGCATTATCTTTTATGGTACTCCCGATTTTGCTGTTGCTTCTTTAGCTCGTCTGACAGAAGATGGTTTCCCGGTGGTGGCTGTGGTCACCGCTCCCGACAAACCGGCCGGGAGGGGGCTTAAAATGACCGGTTCGCCGGTCAAACAGTATGCTGTGTCCCGGGGGTTAAAAGTATTGCAACCGGTCAGCCTGAAAGACCCTGCTTTTCAGGAGGAATTGTGTTCATTGAAACCCGACCTGCAAGTGGTCGTGGCTTTTCGCATGATGCCCCGGCAGATATGGTCGTTACCGCCGCTGGGGACGTTCAACCTGCACGCCTCTCTGTTACCTCAGTACCGGGGGGCGGCTCCCATCAACTGGTCGGTCATCAACGGGGAGAAGGAAACCGGGGTGACCACTTTTCTGCTGGAAGAGAAAATCGATACGGGGAAGATCCTCTTTTCGGAACGGACACCGATAGGACCCGGGGAAACGGCCGGAGAGCTACATGACCGGCTGATGGAAATCGGGGCCGGACTGGTCGTGAAAACGGTTACTGCCGTGGCTGAAGGAAACATCTCCGCCATTTCTCAGCACGGGTTGATCACGGAAGGAATGAAACTGAAGCCTGCCCCGAAGTTTACCCGGGATGATGCCCGGATCGACTGGTCAAAAGAGGTGAACGATGTGTTTAACCTCATCCGCGGCATGAGCCCTTATCCGGGCGCTTTCACGACCATCACCCTGAACGACGGACATGCCATCTCTGTCAAAATCCTTCGTGCATCCATGCTTACCGATCCGGATGCGGCGGAGGAGGGAACAGTTCTGACCGACCATAAAACCTTCCTTCGCATTTCCGCCAAAAACGGATATGTCGACATCTCCGAGATACAACCTTCGGGTCGACGGGTCATGAATATCAGGGAATTTCTGAATGGATTTGGAAGGATGATAGGCTGAAAAGTGCACAGAATCAGCGATACAGGTCCCCATTTTTCAACAAAAACGCCCTTTTATTAACATTTTCAACGGTTTTCGACGCTAAACACTTGACAACCGTTGTAGAATGTGTATATTTGTGAGGTTCTTAAAATGAGTATTAACTAAAAAAAGAAAAAAAATGAACAAGGCTCAGTTAATCGAAGCAATTGCTTCGCATGCAAAGTTAACCAAAGCAGATGCCAAGAAAGCTCTGGAAGGTTTTGTTGAAGCTACGACCAAAGCTCTTTCAAAAGGCGAAAGAGTTGCGTTAGTAGATTTTGGTTCTTTCTCTGTTTCCAAGAGAGCCGCACGCAAAGGACGCAATCCTCAGAATGGTAAGGAAATAAAGATTCCCGCCAAGAAAGTCGTGAAGTTCAAAGCTGGTGCTGCTTTAGCCAAGAAAGCAAAGTAAGAACCATAACTTCCTTTATAAAGGCGTTCTCTCCCCGAGGGCGCCTTTATTTTTTGCTCAGCAGGAAACGATAGGGGAGGGTTGCATCCTCACCGGCGTAATCAACTCCGATACGGGGTGTCGCCTCTATCGTGTATTCCGAAAGGTCTGTTTTCCGGTCTTCAATCCAGATCCCGTCTTCTTTCCGGCCGGATGGCTCCCGGGTGAGGTCAGCCCCGGTCATGGCGTAGTGGATCCCCAGCGCCCTGGTGACTTTTCCCGGCCCGCTGATAAGGCCGTCGCCTGGTTTCGTTTTCCCCATGCGCTGCATCATCGTCGCCCGACCTTCCGAAGAAATTATGGCACGGATGAGAATGGCATGCGGGATGCCTTCCCGGTTGGTGACGACATTGAAGAGCGAATGGATCCCATAACAGAGATAAACATAAGCAGTGCCTGCCCGCCGGTACATGATCTCCGTGCGGGCTGTCCGGCGTCCGTTCCAGGCATGCGATGCTTTGTCGATAACTCCGGCATAGGCTTCAGTTTCCGTGATCATCCCGGCAGTGACCACTCCGTCAAACCGGGTGCAGAGATATTTGCCCAGTAATTCACGGGCGATGCCAACGACATCGGGACGATTGTAGAAACTGTGTGGAAGTACCAAGGGTTAAAAAGTTAAAGATGGATATTTCCGGGTGATCATTTGGGCTGAAAAATTTTGAACCGGGCGATGCCCATTTTCTGGAGGAAATAAGAAAAGGAGACACGCAGCACGCCCAATCCGTATTTGACACTTCGTTTGAAGCTGATGGAAGAAGCTTCTTCGAAATAGCGGGTCGGACAGGTGATTTCGGCAATCTCGAACCCGGCATAGAGAATCTGGGCCAGCATCTGATTGTCGAAAATGAAATCATCATCATTGATGTTGTAATTGACCTTTTCAAGGACATTCCGGCTGAAAGCCCGGTATCCGGTATGGTATTCCGAAAGCTTCTGGTTCATCAGGATATTCTGCGTGAACGTCAGTAGCCGGTTGGCAATGTATTTGTACAACGGCATGCCTCCTTTCAGCGCGCCTTTCCCGAGGATCCGCGAACCCAGTACCACTTCGTAAACGTTGTTGGCGATGAGATAACCCATGGAGGCAATCAGCTTCGGCGTATACTGGTAATCGGGATGAAGCATGATGACAATATCGGAATTGAGTTCCAGCGCACGGTTGTAACAAGACTTCTGGTTTCCGCCATATCCTTTGTTGGCTTCATGTTGGATGATGTGCCTGATCCCGAGTTTTTGGGCAACTTCCACGGTATTGTCGGTGCTGTGATCATCGACCAGGATCACCTGGTCAACAATGTCGAAAGGGATCTCGTGGTAATTCTGTTCAAGGGTCTTTCCGGCGTTATATGCCGGCATCACTACGGTTATGGTTTTTCCAAGAATCATGGCTGGGAGGGTATGTTAGGATTACGGACACAAAAAACGAATCCGTTCTTTTCGTATAATACTTTCAGATTGAAATATTTCTTCAGATAGGCATCTTTTTTATTCAGGCTGAAGGAACAGTACACCGGTTTGTCAATATTCCCATAGAACTGCCAGGTCTTGCTGTATTCCCTGGGGCCCGATGGCTGTTCTTTCCGGGCATAGAAGTAAGGAGCATAGCTCTTGATTCCCAGCGTGCGGAAATAAACGTCTTTCCCTTGCAGGCTCTCGAAGAACTCAATGTTGGCTCGTTGAGAGTATCCTTCCACCCGGGGAGTGAAAAACCATATGCCGGTGTTGATAAAAAGGAAAGATCCTGCGGCCAGGACGATCAGTTGATTCCGGAGATGTCTTCTGTAAAAAATGAACAAGCCCATGGTCAGGATCAGGATCACTCCGGGGATCATCGTGTACCAGGGCCAGGTGACGTCGGCGCCCAGCATGGACAGGGTGGCAGCGTCGCTTTTCGCGAGCAGTGTCAGCAAGTGATCTTTCCCAGGACCCATCGCCAAAGGAGCGGCCAGTGAGAAAAGCCCCCATATCCCCATCATCACGAGAAGGATGATACGAAGACCTCGGGAAAATAACTTTTTATGATCAAGCAGGTAATGGATTTCCAGGGCAGCCATGAACGTGAGCGGGAAGTAACAGAGAGATGAATAGTGAACGATCTTGGTTTTGACGATGCTGAACAGGATCAGGACTACCCAGAACAGGATCAGCATCCATTTCCGGAAGTTGTGCTGACTTTCTTCCGTTGTCCGGTTTTTAAAAAATCCGGGGATGGCGATGATGGAAGCGGGGAAGACGCCGATCAGCAGGACGACTACATGATACAGGGGAAATCCCCCGTGCCCTGCATCTTCAGTGCTGAACAGGCGAGCCTGGTATACGATGAAGTCCACGATGGTATCGAACTTTCCTTGCAAGATCATCAGAATAAACCAGAACCCACCGGTGATGACGAAGATGCCACACCATATTAATATGTCTTTCAATCTGATAAATCCGCGGAAACGAACCAAAAGGAAAAAGATACCGGCAGTAAGCAGGGAGATCAACAAGGCTGCCGGCCCTTTGGTGAGCACGGCCAGGCCGATCAACACCGCCGAAGAGATCAACATGGCGCGCTTGCTGCGATTTTCGAGATAGCAGATGAAGTAAAGGATCCCGGAAAAGATAAAGAGGTTGAACCAGGGATCGATCAGGCTGGATTTGAAATACAGGAAGGGCAGGAAACTGACAACATAAGTAAGGCACCAGATCATCCCAAAGCGGCGGTCAAAGAATCTTTTTCCGGCCAGGAACAATACCGCCAGTGAAAGAATCCCGGCGATGGTGTTTGGAAAGCGGGCAGCGAATTCATTAACCCCGAAAACCTTCATCGAAAACGCCTGCATCCAGATAAAGAGGGGGGGCTTTTCCCAGAAAGGGAGGTAATCGATCCGTACGGTCATGTAATCACCGGTAACGATCATTTCCCGGGCTGATTCTGCGAAGTTTATTTCATCCCAGTCGAACAGATGTAACCGGCCATTGAAAGCAGCGAAAGAGAAAGCAGACAGGAGGAGAAGGAAGAAGAACCATACGTTAAGCCGGGAGTTTGACATACAACGGATTTGATTTCGGGCTGTGAAGTTATTGTTTTTTTCTCAATCAGCCTTCTTCCAGCGCAGATTGCCGTCGTCAAGAGGGATGATTTTCCCCGAATCGATCAGCCATTGAACCACCCGGATCACTTTGTCATCCGGGATCGGGTTCGCTGCTTCTGCCAGCTGTTCCAGGGAACAGGGTTTTTCTTTCAGCAGCGGCTTGATGATGTCGGTCACCTGGTCGAATTCGGCTTCGTTGAGGCTGAGTTTATTCCGGTCGATGCATACATCGCATTTGCCGCATCGTTTGCTGTTTGTCTCACCGAAGTACGACAGCAGCAACTGGCTCCGGCATTTGTGCGTCGATTCCGCATAATGGATCATGGCTTCGAGCCTTTCACCGGCTTCTTTTTTTCGGTCCCGGTAGTTTTCAGGAGAGATGTACAGATCTTTGGCATCAAGCCGTTCGGTGGAAAACGATAACCGTGGCTTGTCGGAATGAGGCAGGTAATCCAGCAACCCGTTTTTTGAAAGATAGATCAACGCAGAGGCTACCTGCTCGGGAGTCATGTCCAGCTTAGTGCCAATGGCTTGTTCACTGATCTCGGTAAAGTCAGTCATGATGCCTGTGTAAGAACGCAGCAGGGCTTTGATGAGGAGGTCGTACTGCTCGTTGCCAACCTGAAAACGGTAAAGCTCTTCTTTGTTGGCTTTTATATAGATTTTGGAAGGATTTTTCACCGCATCGGAGAGAAGGATATACCCCTCTTTTTCAAGAAATTTTAAGGAATTGAACGCCACCAGGGGCTGGAACCCATGTTGAGCTGAAAACCGGAACAGGTCGAAGTCAAAAGTCTCATCTTTACCGGTACCGACGGGAAGCTGGTAATAATTACCGAGAGCCTGGTAGACAGAACGGATCATTGACAGTTCGGGATACTCCTGCTCCAGCTGATGGCGGGCATTCAGGATGTCGGCCTTTTCGAGCAGGAGAACGGCCCAGGCTGGTTTTCCGTCCCTGCCTCCGCGTCCTGCTTCCTGGAAATAGGCTTCTATGCAATTGGGAAGATCGAGGTGGACGACAAACCGGACATCGGGTTTGTCGATTCCCATCCCGAAAGCATTCGTGGAAACAATCACCGAGGTCTTGCCAAGGGTCCAGCTCTGTTGACGGTCCGACCGTGTCTTCTGATCGAGTCCTGCATGATAAAAGTCGGCACTGACACCCTGTTTTTTCAGGAACATGGCAATTTCGCGGGTCTGTTTCCGGTTTCGTACGTACACCACTCCGCTGCCATTGAGTTTGCGTGCGATCCGGAGCAGCCGGTTGAGCTTGTCTTCATCCCGGATGACTACGTAAGTGAGGTTTTCCCGTTCAAAGGTTCGCTGAAAGACTTGTCCGTTTTTGAATTTCAGCTTTTCCTGGATATCGGTCATCACCTGCGGGGTGGCGGTGGCGGTAAGGGCCAGCACCGGGATGCCGGGGAGGTACGCCCGTATCTCGGCAATCTGGAGATAAGGTGGTCTGAAATCGTATCCCCATTGGGAAATGCAGTGGGCTTCGTCTACGGCGATCAGGTTGACCTTCATCTGCTCGAGGCCCAATCGCATGTTGGTAGTGACCAGTCGTTCGGGGGAGACATACAGCAGTTTGGTGTTCCCGTATTTGGCATTCGAGATGACGCGGTCCATCTCTTCAGGATACATACCCGAGTGGAGGGCGGCTGCGGGGATACCCATGCTGCGCAGCCGGTCGACCTGGTCTTTCATCAGGGCGATCAGCGGGGAGACGACCAGGCATAACCCTTCTCTGGCCAACGCGGGTACCTGGAATGTGATGGATTTTCCTCCCCCGGTTGGCAACAGGGCCAGTGTGTCTTTTCCCGCCAGCACCGATTCAATGATATCTTCCTGCAGCGGGCGGAAAGAAGCATACCCCCAGTATTTCAGGAGTATCTGCTGTATGGTCAAAATATTCCCGTTAGCTGATCACTCTGCGAATGCTGTCGAGGACAGTGCCGTCGACCCATTTGACCACGGCCACGATCTCGTCGCTGAACTTAGGCTTCTCCGGCACTCCGCATATCTTTTCCGCTTCCGCTTTCAACTCTTCAATGGGGCGGATGGGCAGTTTGGAGTTCTTCATCTTTTCAATGAGATCGGTGCGCCGCGGGTTGATGGCGATGCCACGTTCGGTGACGATCACGTCGATCAGTTCTCCCGGTCCGCAGAGAGTGGTGACTTCATCGCGGATTACCGGGATGCGGTCGCGGAACAGCGGGATGGGCAGGATGACGGTTTTGCCGAAGAGACAGTTCTGAAATCCGCCGATACCATGAAGCAGATAGCCGTCGGAGTGAGTGACCACGTTGGCGTTGAAGTTCACGTCGACTTCGGTGGCTCCCAGGATGACAATATCGATCAGGGAGGCGAAGTTCCCTTTCCCATGGTAATTGTAGCTGGTGAAAGGACTTGTCCATGTATGAGTCGGGTTCTCGCGCATGGAGCGAACTCCTTCGAGATCGAAGGTCTGTCCGTCGAGGATGTATTCCACCAGTCCCTCTTCCAGCATTTTCACCAGGTATTTGTTGCTTCCGCCACGGGCAAAGCGTGCTTTCCAGCCGCGTTCGCGAAGAATGTCGGCGAAGTATATTCCGATGGAAAGGGCTGTCCCTCCTGCACCGGCCTGGAATGAAAAACCGTCGTGAATGAGGCCGGCTTCATCGCAGAACTGTGCCGACCATTCGGCTAACAGCAGACGGTCGGGACTTTTAGTGATCTCGGTGGTGCCGCTGACAATCTTTTCCGGAATGCCAAGCTGGTCGGTAACGACGACATAATCCACATAATTACCGTGTATCTGCCAGGGCAGGCAGGGGAAAGGAATCAGGTTGTCGGTGACCACAATGACTTTATCGGCGTACTGCGCATCGGCCAGGGCAAAGCCCAGCAGCCCGCAGGCGGTAGGTCCGTTCACTCCGTTGCAGTTGCCGAACGGGTCGGCGGTGGGAGCTGCGATGACGGCAATGTCGATGTGGACTTCGCCGTCCTGGACGGACTGGTAACGGCCACCGTGAGAGCGGAGGATACCCAGCCCGTGCATCTTTCCTTCGGAGGTAAAGCGGCCCAGGGCTCCGTTCATACTGCCTTCAATACGATTGATGGTGCCGTCATCGAGGTATTTGGTCATGGGCTCATGGCAGGGGAACGAAGCGGAAGGGAACCACATCAGGTCTTTAACCCCCATTTCGTGAGCAATATCGAAGATCTGACCGGCCACCAGGTCGCCATTGCGGAAATGGTGGTGGGTAGAGATGGTCATCCCGTCGCGGAGCCCGGCTTTGATGAGGGCCTCCTTGAGATTTGGTACGACTTTGTTTCCGTCTTCCGGGAAGTCGGCACAGGAAACGATCTTCGGGGCAGCTTTGTACCCCGTGGGTTTATATTTTCCGATACCCTGGAAAGGGATGGCCGGACGTCCGTTGATGACCGTCGGGACCACTCGTCCGGCGGCATTCTTCTCTAATTTATCATACTTGCTCATAGGTTTCCCTCCAGTTTTCGTCAAGTTTATTCATTTTAACAGCAAGGTTGATGGTATTAAAGGCTCTTTTCACCACCGGTGGATCAATCATCTTGGTGCCGAGCGATACGACGCCGAGGCCCCGTTCCTGCGCCACGTCGAAGGCGTGGACGATCTTCTGGGCTTTGGCGATCTCGTCGGGGGTGGGAGCGAAGGTGTCGTGGATGACGCGGATCTGACGCGGGTGGATGCATCCCATCCCGTCGAAGCCGAGGGCTTTGGAACGGAGCACGTTCTGCCGTAACCCTTCCATGTCACCTACGTCGGAGAAGACAGAGTCGATGGGCTGGATACCGGCAGCACGGGCTGCCATCACCACCATGTTGCGGGCCACAAACGACTCGTTCCCTTCGGGAGTACGGCGGGTGCCGATATCGGCGGTGTAATCCTCGAGACCGATGGCCAGTGAGGACACATTATCGGCTGCTGTGGCAATAGCCGCTGCACGGATGGCGCCCAACGCGCTTTCGATGATTGGCATGATCCACACCGGATCGTCCTGCTTTGTCTTCTTTTTGATCTTTTTAATCTTGTCGTTGACGGCATGTACCTGCTCCGGACTTTCGCATTTGGGCAGCAGGATGAGGTTGACGTTATGAGGGATGACATAGTCGAGGTCATCGAGTCCCCGTTCTCCCTGGTTGATACGCACCATGCGCTCAGCGCCATAAAAATCGATCCCGCGGAGGGCATTGCGTACCATAAACCGCGCTTCGTCTTTCTTGTCGGGAGCTACCGCGTCTTCCAGATCGAGAATGATGCCGTCGGGTTTGTGGATCCCGGCATTGATCATCAGACTCGGTGTGTTGCCGGGCAGATAGAGACGTGAGAAACGGTTACGGTCACGCGTGGTGACGTATTTGTTCTCCTCAAGCATAGGGATCAGATACTCTTTGTCGGTTTTGGTGGCTTTATGGATCGCTGCTTCCAGACGGGCGGCAATGACTGGCGTCAGAGCGCCGGAGTCTTCTATATGTACGGTGGCATTCACAATTCCGAAGAAATTCATCATTTCGGTGATCTTCTTGCGGATGTCGGTTCCATACAAGGCCGCTACCTTGGATTCAACCTGCAGCAGCATCCCTCCCTGATCGGTCAGTTCAAGGGTGATAAAGCAGTCCGATCGGACTCCTTTTCCTTTATTACCGGTTGTTACAATGGTTCCCATGGTCGGTCGGATATTGATGTCAGATTTGAATAAAAAATGAAAGTTCAAAGGTAGATAAATTTTATACGAATTCCCGGGTTGAGTATGCATATTCGCATAACCTTGTACCTTTGCAGCAACAGATAATTCTATGGCAACTGCACGAAAAAGACCCGCTTCAAAAAAGAAAAAACCGACCGGCAAAGGATTCCCGCTTCCCATGGTGATCACCATCAGGCTGGCCGTGGTCATGCTCCTCTTCTTTCTTTCCCGCATCGCCTTTTGGCTGTTCAACCTGAGATATTTTAATGACCTTGGCACCGGCGAACTTTTCAGGATCTTCCTCAGAGGGGTGTTGTTCGATTTTTCAGCGGTGATGGCCATCAACCTGCCGGTTATCGTGCTTTGCTTTCTGCCTTTCAAATTCAGATACAGCAACGCGTACCTCGGAATAGTCAATACCCTGTTCTATTCCTTCAATGCTATCGGATTGATGGCAAACTTCGTCGATTCGGTTTATTTTCGTTTTACCCTGAAAAGAATGACCTGGGATATCTTCCGGTACCTGGAGGTAGGCGGCGATTTTAATACCCTGATCCCTCAGTTTATGAAGGATTTCTGGCCGGTAGCGCTGACCTGGCTTGGTTTCACAGCCTTGCTGATCTGGGTCTGCACGCGGATGAAAACGTCACTCCCTGCCAACAAGGGAAAGGGAAATCAGCAGAGTTATTATGTGAGCCAGTCTTTCCTGTTCATCCTCGCCATCCTGATCTCTGTGATCGGCATCCGCGGCGGATGGCACAAAAGGACCATCAACCTGCATACACCTGCCAGGTATGTCTCGGCAAAATACATTCCGTTACTGACCAACACGCCTTTTTCAATAATCAAGTCATACAAAGAAGAGCCCATTGTCAGGAAGACATGGTTTTCTTCGGAAAAAGAACTGGCGGAGATCTACACCCCATACCATCCGGCCACCACAGATACCCTTCAACCGTTGAACGTGATGGTCATCGTCATGGAAAGTTTTTCGAAGGAGCATATCGGGGCGTTGAACCGCGATCTGGGCAATGGCGCCTATGAAGGATATACCCCGTTTCTGGATTCGCTCATCGGGCACAGTCTTACGTTCCAGGCATACGCTAACGGGAAGACGTCCATTCAGGGAATCCCGGCCATCCTTTCCGGAATCCCTTGCCTGATGGATCAACCCATGCTTCAGTCTTCGTATGCAGCGAACAAAATGCCGGGTCTGGCCGGGTTGCTGAAACGCTGTGGTTACCAGACCGCCTTCTTCCATGGCGGCACCAACGGCATCATGGATTATGAAACCTATATGCCCGAGATCGGGTTCAGAAATTATTTTGGCCGGACCGAATACGGTAATGATAATGATTTCGACGGAAAATGGGGGATCCGTGATGAAGAGTTCATGCAGTTCATGGCTCAGAAGACAAACGCGATGCGACAGCCTTTCATGGTCGCCTTCTTTTCGCTCTCCTCTCATCATCCTTACGAGTTACCCGGGAAATATGCCCACCAGTTTAACAAGGGGAACCTGCCAATTCAACAGGTGGTGCAGTACTCCGATTATTCCCTGGCCCGTTTCTTTCATACCATCCGGCATGAAAACTGGTTCTTTAATACCCTGTTCGTGATTACGGCCGATCATACTTCCGAAGGATACTATGCTTATTATAATACGCATGCCGGCCAGTTTGCGATTCCATTGATCTTTTATAAACCCGGTAGCGACCTTCACGGGAAATCATCGAAAATCGCCCAGCAGACCGACATCATGCCGACAATTCTGGGGTACCTGGGTTATAACAGACCTTTCCTTGCCTTTGGGAATAACCTGCTGGACAACCGTTCCGAAGGGTTTTCCGTCAACTATGTGGGCGGGATGTACACCCTTATTCGCGGAGGTTACAGCCTCGAGTCAGACGGAACCCGCACTACGGCTTTCTTCAACCTGAAAAAAGACCCCCTGCAACAGCATAATCTTGCCGGGAAAGGGGAGAAATCACAGAAAGAGCAGGAGTTATTCCTCAAGGCATATCTGCAGCAATATAATAACCGGATGATTGAAAACAGACTCATTGTTGAATGACATGGAAACAGGAAAAACCGAACCGAAGAAAATTGTTTTTATCGTAAACCCCATTTCCGGTAAAGGGCGGCAAAAGAGCCTGGGTGAGATCGTCGCCAGGGAGACAGCCGGTACCGGGATCCACACGGAGGTAATCATGACTACCCATCCCGGACATGCGGAAGAGCTGAGCCGGGAAGCAGTCGCCCGCGGTGTCGATACCGTGGTTGCTGTGGGTGGCGACGGCACGGTGAACGAAGTGGCGCGTGGGCTTGTCGGCACCAATGCGGCCATGGGGATTATTCCTACCGGCTCGGGGAACGGTCTGGCTCATCACCTGCACATCCCTTTCCATTTCAGAAAATCCATCAGGATCATTTTACGCGGTAAACGGCATACGATCGATACAGGAACACTGAACGGCCGCTTATTTGTCAGCGTGGCGGGAGTGGGGTTTGATGCGTATGTGGCGAAAAAGTTTGCCAGGATCGGTACGCGCGGCTTCCAGACCTATGCCCAGATCGTTGTTCCTGCCTACTTCGGATACAAACAACGGAAGTACGTCATCAGCGCCAATGGAAAGGAATACACCCGGAAGGCGCTGTTCATCAGTTTCGCCAATTCCAATCAGTTTGGGAACAACGCCAGCGTAGACCCGGTTGCCCGTCTCGACGATGGGTTCATCGATATCTGCATCGTAAAAAAAATACCATGGTACCGGCTGGTGTTTATTACCCCGGCTTTTTTTCTGAAGCAATTCCATAAAACGAGTTACGTAGAGATCTTTCGAGCCACAGAATTCCAGGTCACACGGGCACGGGGAAAAGATGTCCACCTCGACGGAGACCCGTGGAAGACAGACAGAAAAATCATGGTTAAAGTGTTGCCTTTATCGTTAAATGTGATCATTCCTTAAAATAATCATATGACCCCTTATCGCGCGCTGACGTTCCACGATCGTCTACTGGATCACCTGATAAATTGGGGGATGGGAGAAAAATGGGCCCTCTACTTCGCCGACTTTTCGTCACTCATCTTCCTGCTGGCTTCCTCCATCGTGGTGTATTATATTCTGAAGTTCATCATCAACCGAATATTGATCAGGCTGATCAAACGATCACGCAGCCAATGGGATGATTATCTCTATGAGCATAAAGTCTTTTCCCGGCTTGCCATGATCGTTCCTGCCCTGATCCTGAAAATGGGGCACCCCGTTCTCATCCGGCAATATCCCGATGCTATCCGGTACATCGATATGGGGTTGAAAGTATTCATGACCTTGATCATCCTCATTGTAGTCAATTCGTTCCTGAATGCTTCTTATCATATCCTCAGCGATTCAAAAAGTTCCACTTCCAAGCCAATCAAGAGCTATATCCAAATCGCCAAGATCGTTGCGATGGTGATCGCCGGGATCATTGTGGTTTCGGTTTTGCTGGGGCAATCGCCCATCACGATCCTGGCCGGACTGGGAGCTGTTTCCGCCATCCTTCTGTTGATCTTCCGCGACAGCATCCTGGGATTTGTGGCAGGGGTGCAGATCTCCGGAAACAATATGCTGCAAAACGGCGACTGGATCACCATGCCTTCTTTTGATGTAGATGGCATTGTTACCGATATCTCTTTGGTGATTGTCAAGATCCGCAATTTTGATAATTCGATCGCGACGGTACCGACGTACTCATTCATTACGGGATCTTTTCAGAACTGGCGTCAGATGCATGAAAACGGAGGCCGGCACCTGAAACGTTCGTTTCATGTCGACGTTAATTCGATCACGTTGGTTGATCAGCAGTTTCTGGATAACCTGAAAGGGATCGAGCTGCCGGAAGATCTTCTCCGGAATCCCTTCGGGCTTACCAACCTGGGTGTTTTCCGCCGCTACCTGGTATATACCCTGAAAAACCGTCCGGAGGTGAATCCGCAGATGTATGTATTGGCGCGGGAACTTCAACCCGAAGAACACGGGATCCCGGTCGAGATACAGGCCTATTGCCTTCACAAGGATTATGTGGAATACGAAAAGTTCCGGTCCGACCTGGTCGAGTTCATCTACGCCATGATGCCCACCTTCGGACTGAGACCCTATCAACGTACAAATGATACCGTGAAATCAGAATAAAAGCACTACTTTTGCACCAGAATACAAACCCTTTTAAATTAGCATATTATGGCAATTAATCTGAGAAACAGGAATTTTTTGAAACTGCTTGATTTTACTCCGCAGGAAATTAAATTTTTGCTGGACCTGGCTATCGACCTGAAGAAGGCAAAATATACGGGAACGGAACAACCCCGTTTGAAAGGCAAGAACGTTGCCCTGATCTTCGAGAAGGCTTCTACCCGGACCCGTTGTTCTTTTGAGGTCGCCGCTTACGATCAGGGAGCTAATGTCACCTATCTGGGACCCGAAGGTTCGCATATCGGGAAAAAAGAGACCATGCGGGATACCGCCCGGGTGCTGGGACGTATGTACGACGGGATCGAATACCGCGGTTTCGGACAAGCTATTGTGGAAGAACTGGCCAAATATGCCGGAGTACCCGTTTGGAACGGTTTGACCAATGAATTTCATCCGACACAGATCTTGGCCGATTTTATGACCATGATGGAACATTCCAATAAACCCCTGAACCAGATGTCATTCGTTTATTGCGGCGATGCCCGTTTCAATATGGGTAATTCACTGATGGTCGGCGCTGCCAAGATGGGTATGGACTACCGTGCTGCCGCCCCGAAAAAATACTGGCCGGATCCCGAATTAGTGGAAAAATGCCGGGCCATTGCCAAAGAAACCGGCGCCAAAATCACCATCACCGAGGATGTTTCGGAAGCCGTGAAAGGTGTTGACTTCATCTATACCGATGTGTGGGTATCCATGGGCGAAGCTCCCGAACTGTGGGAAGCCCGTATTAAGGATATGCTCCCTTACCAGGTGAACAAGGCTATGCTTGACAAAACCGGTAACCCGGATGTTAAGTTCCTGCATTGTCTTCCTTCGTTCCACAACACAGATACCGAAGTGGGAAAGGACATCTATAAAAAATTCAACCTGGATGGTCTGGAAGTGACCGAAGAGGTGTTTGAGTCCCCTGCTTCCATCGTATTCGATGAAGCCGAAAACCGCCTGCATACCATCAAGGCGGTCATGGTGGCCACTCTCGGAAACTAATTGATTGAAACTACCACGCCGTTCTCGCAACTGATCGTTCGGGAAGGGTATTTATTGAGCAGGCTGTAGTCGTGGGTTGCCACGATTACAGCCCGCCCTGTTTTTGCGATGTCCATCAACAGGCTGATGATATCTTCAGAACTTTCCGGATCCAGGTTTCCTGTCGGCTCGTCTGCCAGGATGACCTCCGGGTCATTGACCAGCGCCCGGGCGATAGCTACCCGCTGTTGCTCCCCGCCCGATAACTGATGGGGCATCTTGTTCCCTTTGGTAGCCAGGTCGACTTTCGCCAGCAATTCCATCAGTTTCTCCTGCATCATGACCTTGTCTTTCCATCCGGTGGCTTTCATCACGAACAAGAGATTCTCGTTCACGGTACGGTCCATGAGAAGTTGAAAATCCTGAAAGACGATCCCGAGCTTCCTTCTCAGATAGGGGATGTCGCGTTTTTTCAGCTTGCGCAGGTCGTAGCCGGCGACACCGGCAACCCCGTTTTTCACCGGCAGGTCGGCATACAGGATCCGGAGGAGACTGCTTTTCCCGCTCCCGGTCTTACCGATCATATAAACGAACTCTCCTTTGCCGACGGTCAGCGAGACGTTGGCAAGGATCAGGTTCTCGTTCTGGTAAACAGACACTTTATCGAGGAGAATGATGAGCTCTTTTTCCATAAGAAAGGTAGTTATAAATCAAGTTTACGGATTTTCCCGTACGGCAGGGTGTGCACGATCTCCATCACCATGCCGGCCTTTTCTTCCAGACCGCACCGCTTAAGGGCTCTGCGGGGACTGCTGACCTTGAAATAAGCGATCAGCTTAAAACGATCGTCACGTATCTGAACGAAATCGGGTATTTTATCGGTACCTTGTATTTTAAGGATGTACATGGGTTGATTATTCAGGTCGGCGTTGTCTCACGGCCTCGTACAGGATCACTCCGGTGGCAACGCTGACATTGAGTGATCCGATCTCGCCGAGAACGGGGATGAAGACTTGTTCATCGGCCAGCGTCAGCAGCTCTTTCGCAATGCCGGTTCCTTCGTTCCCCAGGATGATCGCTACCGGGCCCGACATATCCACATCGGTATGCTCCTTTTCTCCTTTCTCGGTGGCTGCGATAATCCGGACACCGCTCGCTTTCAGGAGCTGGAGCTCGTCTTTCAGGTTACGGCTGCGGCATACCGGAAGCTTGTACAGCGCACCGGCCGAGGTTTTGATGGCTTCGGAGTTGATCTGGGCGGATCCCTGAACAGGGACCACCAGCGCATCCACCCCGGCACATTCGGCCGTCCGGGCAATGGCTCCCATATTCCTCACATCCGTGATGCGGTCGAGGATGAGGATCAGCGGCGGACGCCCCTGCTCATAGACAAACGGGATGATGTCTTCCAGCCGTTGGTAGACTACATCTGAAATATAGGCGATGACTCCCTGGTGGTTTTGTTTCGAGAGAGCGTTCAGCTTTTCTGCAGGAACAAACTGAAAATGAATTTCCAGTTCCTGGCAGAGTTTGAACAACTCACGAAATCCCTCGCCCCTCAGTCCTTTCTGAAGAAGGAGCTTCTCTATCTCTTTCCCTGAAAGGATCGCCTCGATCACCGGGCGGATGCCGAAAATGAAGTTTTTTTGTTTCAAATTATCCGGTTTTTATTATGATGTTGGTTCTTCTTCCATTTTATCCGTCAGACTCTTCGGGAACTCCTTGGAAGTCTTCGCGCCGAGTTCACGGATCTTTTCCGCTCTTCTCACCAGGTTTCCTTTCCCGGAGATCAGTTTGTTCTGGGCCGATTCATAGCTCTGTTTCGTGGCATCGATCTTTTTCCCGATGTCGGTCAGGTCGTCCACAAAATTGACAAACTTATCAAACAGATCACCGCTCTGGCGGGCAATTTCCTGGGCATTTTTATTCTGATACTCCACCCGCCACAGGTTGGCGATCATCCTCACGGCCGTGATAAGGTTGGTGGGGCTGATGAGCAGGATACGCTTGTCGTAGGCGGTAGACCATAATGACGGATCCTGCTGCATGGCCAGCATGTAAGCGGGCTCGACCGGCATAAACATCATCACAAAATCGAGCGTGCGGAGTTGGTACAGATCCTGGTAGTTCTTCCCGCTTAGTTCGTTGATATGGTTTTTGACGGAAATAAGATGGTCGCGTGCAGCAGCGTCCTGTTCCTCTTTTGTTTCGGCCGAGGCGTATCGTTCATAAGCATTGAGCGATACCTTGGCGTCGATCACCACCTGACGGTCGCCGGGATAGGCGATGATGACATCGGGTTGCATCCGCCGGCCATGTTCGTTGGTGAACGATGCCTGGACAAAATATTCCCGGTCCCTGACCAACCCCGATTTTTCAAGGATGCTTTCCAGGATCATTTCTCCCCAGTTTCCTTGCGTCTTGGCTTGTCCCTTCAGCGCCTTGGTGAGGTTATTGGCCTCCGTGCTGATCTGTTGGTTCATTTCTGCCAGCCGCTGGATCTCTTTTTCCAGCGAAAAACGTTGTTTTGACTCTTTATCGTAAGTGTCATCTACCTTCTTCTCAAATTCACGGATCTTTTCCCCGAGAGGCTTCAGTATCTCATCCAGGCGCGTACGGTTCTGGTCGGTGAATTTCTGCGTTTTTTCCTCCAGGATATCATTTGCCAGGTTCTTGAATTCAATTTTAAATCTTTCCTGCAGGCTTTCTACTTCGGAACGATATTGTGAATATTTTTCTTTCAGGGCGCTCAATTCCGCCTCTTTCCGTGAAATGACCCCGTTCAGTTCATTGATGTGCGACTCTTTTTCTTTCACCGTGGCGGCCTGTACGCCCGACTGCTCTTCCGTCATCCGGAGCCGTTCTTCCAGGACCTTTTTCTCTGTTTCCAGTCCGGAGATTGCAGAGGTGTCCACCTTCGCGGGCTTAATCCGGAACAATAAAAGGACAAAGGCTGTCACCATGACAACCAGGATGATGATGAGTAATATTTCAGACATCGCGGGAATGGAATTGATCGATGTGTAAAATTAGTAATTCGCCGGTTTCTTCAGAATAATTTTATTCACAATGACGCCGGTTCGGTGAACCTTTTGTTCCTTTGCGCAGCAAAATTTATTATGAAAAGGATCGGAATATTATCTGACACGCATGGCTCGCTGAATCCCGGCGTGCTCAATTTTTTTACCCCCGTGGATGAGATCTGGCATGCGGGAGACATCGGAGATATCGGGATCCATGACCAGCTGGCCGCCCTGAAACCACTGCGGGCAGTGTATGGGAACATGGACGGGAAAGAAATACGGTTCGCCTGCCGCGAGAGCCTCGTCTTTACCGTGGAGGGTGTAAAAGTGGTGATGATCCATATCGGCGGTTACCCCGGACGTTACGACCGGAAGGCCAAATCAATCATCGAAACCGTTCGGCCGAAGTTATTCGTTTGCGGTCATTCACATATTCTGAAAGTCATGTATGACCGTAAATACGCTATGCTGACCGTTAATCCGGGAGCTGCCGGGAATTCGGGATTCCATCAATCCATTACCGCCGTCAGGTTCGTGATCGACGGTGATCAGATGAAAGAAATGGAAGTGATCGATATCCCCAGAAAATAAAAACAGCATCAACGCAACCGGTCGGCTGCTTTCACTTTCGAAATATCCTTGCGGATACCTTGATTGGCCAGCACCAGGAAAATCAGGGAGAGTAAGGGAAAGATCACCCCGATGTGACGGAAACTGGCTTCAATCTGTGTATATTCTTCAATTTTATTGGTATAGAAGAAAAAGACCATCACAATGATCAGAATATTACACAGGATGTCGAAAGCTACCATGCGCATCTGCAAGATCCTGTTTTTATAAAGGAAGATGGTGATAAGCGTCAAAATGATCATGGCTCCGTTAATAAACCATAACGGCGAAGTGAACCAGAAACTGAAATTGATTTTCGGCGTCGGATCCATCGACTCTATACCAGTAATCAAAAACCGGTAATTTCCGGTCAGATCATTATAAAAGGTGGCTATCGGGAAGAAAAACAATAAAATACCGGCAACAACAGCCAGAAAAAGATAGAGGGTTTGAATACGCTGGATCATATTTTTACGTTTACTTTCTTTGTTGCGAAATTAGAAAAGATTTCAGAAAGTTTGAAGTTTACGGATTATTTCATATCTTTGTCCCGAGATTTTCCTCATTTATAGGTCCCCCATATTTTCTTTCCATAATAATCATAACCCTTATTAAATGTACAACATTATTTCCTTAGACGGGATGGAGCTGTCCGAAATCCGTGAGATAGCCAGAAAACTTAATATCCCGAAGGTAGATCGGCTCGATAAACAAGAGCTGATATACAAAATCCTTGATTTCCAGGCACTTAATCCACCACAGGAGGTTCTGGATACAGAAAAGAGGGAGAATAAAAAAGACTTTCGCCCACACCGGAGACCGGGCAGACCCCGTAAAGAAGAACCGAGACCCAAACCGGTTCAGGATCGGCAGGTGACGCCGTTGCCGGAAACCCCCAAGCCTGCACCTGTTGAACCACCTGCGCCCAAAATGGCGGAACCTGTTGCCTCGTTTGATTTGTTTGAGAACAATCATAAACCGGCTGCCGAAGTTTTGCCGGTCGAACCGGTGATCGAAGAAACAGCAGAGGTCGTTCCTGCCGCACCGGTGACGCCCGAAGTTCAGGAAAAACCTGTCCAAACGCCGCATCCGGCTCCGCAAAGTGAAGAACGTCACGGTCATCGTGAGTTCCCAAGAAAACCCCAGGAACCCAAACGCGAAGAATATTCGTTTGAATTCGACGGGATCATCACCAGCGAAGGCGTCCTCGAGATCATGCAGGACGGCTACGGATTCCTTCGCTCTTCCGATTACAACTACCTCAATTCCCCCGATGATATTTATGTGTCACAGTCCCAGATCAAACTCTTCGGACTGAAAACCGGAGACACCGTTCGGGGAACGATTCGTCCGCCGAAAGAAGGCGAAAAATATTTTCCCCTCATCAAGGTTGACCTGATCAACGGCCGCACCCCCGAAGAAGTCAGGGACAGGATCCCCTTCGATTTTTTGACCCCGCTCTTCCCGATGAAAAAATTCCGGCTGACAGGTCACAAACAGGATTCCATGTCAACCCGTATCATCGACATGTTTGCTCCCATCGGCTTCGGCCAGCGCGGATTGATCGTCGCTCAGCCGAAAACCGGTAAGACGGTCCTCCTGAAAGAGATCGCCAACGCCATTGCCGCGAATCATCCCGATGTTTACATGATCGTACTTCTGATTGATGAACGTCCGGAAGAAGTGACCGACATGCAACGGAGTGTTAAGGCGGAAGTGATCGCCTCTACCTTTGATGAACCGGCCGAACGCCATGCCCGTATCTCGAACATCGTGCTGGAAAAAGCAAAACGGCTGGTGGAATGCGGACACGATGTGGTCATCCTGCTTGACTCCATCACCCGTCTGGCCCGCGCCTACAACACCGTGGCTCCTGCATCGGGTAAGGTACTATCAGGCGGGGTGGAAGCCAACGCACTGCAAAAGCCGAAACGGTTCTTTGGCGCAGCCCGTCAGATCGAAAACGGCGGCTCACTGACCATTATCGCCACTGCCCTGATCGACACCGGATCTAAAATGGACGAAGTCATCTTCGAAGAATTCAAAGGTACCGGGAACATGGAACTCCAGCTCGACCGGAAACTCTCCAATAAACGTATCTGGCCGGCTGTCGATATCGTCGCTTCCAGCACCCGCCGCGAAGATCTCCTGCTTGAAAAGGATGTCCTCCAGCGTATCTGGATCCTCCGGAACCACCTGGCCGATATGAACCCGCTTGAAGCCATGGAATTCCTCAAGGAAAAGATGAAATTCACCAATACCAACGAGGAGTTCCTGATCTCTATGAACAGCTAAAGAATAGCCAGGTTCATTCCGTCGAAATCGCCGGAACTCATCATCAGAAAGATGTTACCATTTTTATGCTCCTCGCGGAGGCGTTGCTGCAGCTGCGAGGAGTCATTGTATACTTCCAGGTCGTTGCGCTGAAAACCTTCCCTGATCTGCTCTGCCGTGATATCGGGAAGTCGCTTTAACCGGAGAGCATGGGGATTGAAATAGACAAGGGCCCGGTCGGCCTGATCCATCGACCCGGAATAATGGGACAGAAATCCTTCACTCAGACTGCTGTAGGTGTGCAACTCCAGGCACGCAATAAGTTTTTGTCCGGGATATTGCTCTTTCACGGCATTGATGGTGGCCTGAACCTTGGAAGGAGCATGAGCGAAATCCTTGAAAATAGTGACATCGTCATCTTTCCTGATCAGCTCAAGCCGTTTGGACGCTCCTTTGAAGGTAGTGATCGCGTTCATGAAAGCTTCGTTGGTGATGCCCAGGTGAAGACACACCAGCCGCGCTCCTTCCATGTTCATGAGGTTGTGTTTTCCAAAGATCTGCAAGGGATATCGTTTACTCCCCTTCAGCACGCTGGTGACGCCGTTTTCCACCACAAAATCGGGCAGACCGTACGGGAGGTTCTCAATGTCGTCGCGCGTGTCCAGCGCAATGGATTTCAGCACGGGATCGTTCTCACAGAAGATCAGTGACCCTCCCGGAGTGATCTTCCCGATGAACGTCGTAAACTGTTCCACGTAGTTTTCGAAGGTGGGGAAAACATTGATATGATCCCATCCGATGCCACTCAGCAGGGCGATATCCGGCTTGTAGAGATGGAACTTCGGACGCGGATCGATGGGGGAGGTGAGGTATTCATCTCCTTCGATGATCATATAAGGAGCCTCTTCCGTGAGTTTCACCATCACGTCGAACCCTTCCAGCTGAGCGCCGACCATGTAATCGCAATCCACGTTATTCGCTTTCAGGACATGCAGGATCATTGCGGTGATGGTCGTTTTGCCATGACTCCCGCCGATAACGATCCGCTGTTTGTTCTTCGACTGTTCATACAGATATTCAGGGTATGAGAAGATCTTCAGACCCAGTTCGACGGCCCTCATCAATTCGGGATTGTCTTTCTTCGCGTGCATGCCAAGGATCACAGCGTCAAGCCCGGGATGAATACGCGACGGATCCCAGCCTTCCGTGGGCGGAAGAAGGCCGAGCGAAGCCAACCGTGTCTTGGATGGCTCAAAGATTTCGTCATCCGATCCGGTGACGGTATATCCTTTATGATGAAGGGCGATGGCCAGGTTGTGCATGGCGCTTCCGCCGATGGCGATGAAGTGTACGTTCATAGTATGGGGTTATGGTTCAAAAGTATCTTCTTTTCTGTAATTTTGCAATAGAAAGATGGGAACATGCCGACGAACATGATGAATTACAACGAAGAATTGAGACACCTTTCTCCCGCCGAGATACTGGAATTTTTTTCAGCCAGGTACCCGGGGAAGACCGTATTTTCCACAAGTCTGGGCGCCGATGACCAGGTGATCACCCACATGATCGTTGAGCGGAAACTGCCTGTCAGGATATTTACCCTCGATACCGGAAGACTCTTCCCCGAAACCTATGAGTTGCTGGATATCACCGTAAAAAAATACCAATATCCTATCGAAGTTTATTATCCCGATGCGGTTTCTCTTCAGAAAATGGTGACGGAAAAGGGGATCAACCTGTTTTATGATAGCCTCGCAAACCGGCAACTATGCTGTGCTGTCCGCAAAACAGAGCCGCTGAAGAAGGCCCTGAAAGATGCGGAGATATGGATCTGCGGGCTTCGGCATGAACAATCCGAGAACCGTTCCGGGTTAGAACTGACTGAATGGGATGAAGAACACGACGTGCTGAAGGTCTATCCCTTGCTTACCTGGACGGATGAACAGGTATGGGAATATATCCGTGAAAACAAGGTTCCGTATAACCCGTTGCATGATAAAAAGTACCCCAGCATCGGATGTCAACCCTGCACAAGAGCTGTGGAGACGGGAGAAGATACCCGGTCGGGAAGATGGTGGTGGGAAGAGGGAACAAAGCGCGAATGCGGCCTTCACGTCAGGGCCGGGAAATAATCCTTCTCAATCGAACCGGATCGCTTTTACCGGCGTCACCCGGGTGACGATCATCGATGGGATGATGAGCATCAGAAAACATACTACCATCGTGGCTACATTGAGGGTCAGGAGGTGAAACCAGTTCAGGTTAATCGGAACCACCGAGACATAATACGATTCAACCGGTAGCTTGAGGAAACCGAAACGGAGTTGCAGGATCGAAATGGTGAAGCCGATGATATTTCCCAGGATGACACCGGCGCCGGTGATAAAGACCGAGTTGTACAGGAAGATCTTCCGGATTCCTTTGTTTCGCATCCCGAGAGCCTTGAGGACACCTATCATGCGGGTTCGTTCCAGAACCATGATCAGCAGGGTGGAGATCATGGTGATGCCCGAGACCATGATCATCAGCACAAGGATGATGACGACATTCATGTCTTGCAGGTCAAGCCAGTCGAAGATCTGGGGGTATAGCTGACGGATGGTCGAGGAGTTCATGGAATACCCGATGTTGCGGTACACTTCGTCACCGATCTGGTCCAGCCGGTCGAAATCATTGATCAGGATCTCAACCCCGCCGACCTGGTTGGGTTCCCACCGGTTTATTTTCTGGATGTGACGGATGTCGCCGATCACATACATCTTATCAAAATCTTCCATCCCCGAATTGTAAATCCCGGAGATGAGAAACTTCCGTCCCAGCACATTCTCGCCCGAGATGAAATACATCCGGAGATTGTCGCCGGTCTTGAGTTTCAGCAGGTCTGCCATGGTCTTCGACAGGATGACCTGGTCGCTTTTCCCGGTATCGGGGATGGAGCAGACATTCCCTGAAACCATTTTATCACGGAAGAACGACCAGTCGTAATCGGGACCTACCCCTTTCAGCACCACTCCCTGGATCTCTCCATGGGCTTTGATGATGCCTGCCTTGGTGGAAAATATCTGCAGATGGGTCACCCCGTCGATACGGCGTAGCGAGTCCATCATTCCCGGGGTGATGGTCAGGGGGATGGGCTCCAGCGATTGGGTCAGGTCAAAATGAGAGACCTGGATGTGCCCGCCAAAACCAATTACCTTCTCCCGGATTGCCTTTTGAAACCCTGTCAGGATCACGATCGACATGAACATGACAGCCAGTCCCAACGCAATGCTGACGATCGAAATGTACACGATGGGGCGGGAAAAGCCTGTCCTTCCCCGTGAAACCATTCGCCTGGCAATGAAATATTCTGTGTTCAATGACGGATCTTTACTGCAAAGAACTCAAAAAAATACGGGATAGCGTCTACCCGGCAAAAAAAAGTTGAACTTTGCAGCAGTAAAGGTTGATTATGTTACGTAAACTTTTTTTCATCGGATTACTGTTGCTGCCCGTTTTCCATGGCAGCGCCCAGGTTATTCCCGGCGCGGGGAATACAGGTCAATACCTCAAGCTGCTGAAGGGTTCTAAGATCGGGGTGGTGGCAAATGCCGCTTCTGTCGTGAACGGCACAAATACAGTGGATACGCTGCTCTCCATGGGGCTGAAGGTCCGCAAGATTTTTACCCCGGAGCACGGTTTCAGGCTGAAAGCCGATGCCGGCAAGGAAGTGGCCGGCTCGGTCGACAGCGCGACCTCTCTTCCCATCATTTCATTATATGGCAAGAAAAAGATGCCGGATGCGAAAGACATGGACGGCATCGGGATGATGGTGTTTGACCTCCAGGATGTCGGGGTGCGTTTTTACACCTACATCTCGACATTGTCGCTGGTGATGGAATCATGCGCCCGCTATCATATCCCGCTGGTGGTTTTTGACCGTCCCAACCCGAATGGGTTTTATGTCGATGGACCTGTACTGGAGAAGGAATACGCTTCCTTTGTCGGGATGCACCCGGTTCCGGTGGTTTATGGCATGACCATTGGCGAGTATGCCCGGATGGTGAACGGAGAAGGGTGGCTGCCCGATGGATTGCACTGCGATCTGACCGTTATTCCGTGTATCGGTTACGAGCACTTGATGAGAGTGAGCCTTCCGGTGTCCCCGTCGCCCAACCTGACCTCTGACAATGCGATCCTCCTCTATCCATCGTTATGCTTTTTCGAAGGCACAGTCATCAGTGTAGGCCGCGGCACCTGTTACCCCTTCGAAGTGTTCGGTCATCCCGAGCTGAGAGGATTCTCTTTTTCGTTTACGCCCGAAAAGATCCCCGGCATGTCCGAGAATCCGCCGTTTCTTGGCATTTCTTGCCGTGGGTTGGACTTACGGACTTTTTACCGTGACAAACCGAAGTTGTTGGGCAGGATCAACCTCTCGTGGTTGAGGATGGCTTATCTGGACTTATTGAGTCAGCCCGATCTTTTCTTCAATTCTTATTTCGATAAGCTGGCCGGGAATTCCACCTTGCGTCAGCAGATCATTCAGGGCGAAAGCGAACAAAAAATCCGGGCTGCATGGCAACCCGGATTGGAGAACTTTCTGAAGATCAGAAGTAAATATTTATTGTATCCCTGATTAGTTGGTGCGTCCCGGATAAACTTTCAAGGCTTCTTCCAGACAGCGCATGGCGCCCTTCAGGTCTTCAATTTTCAGTACATAACTGATCCTCGTTTCATTTTTTCCGCGTCCCGGAGTGGAATAGAAACCGGTGGCGGGAGCCAGCATGACGGTTTGTCCTTCATAGTTGAATTCTTCAAGCAGCCACTTGCAGAATTTATCGGAATCGTCGATCGGCAGTTTTGCTACGGCATAGAAGGCGCCACCCGGGTTCGGGCAGAAGCAGCCTTTCATTTTGTTGATCGATTCAACGATGATGTCACGGCGCTTGACGTATTCATTCAGCACAGCATCCATGTATGAGTCGGGGGTATTGATGGCTTCTTCGCCGGCAATCTGTCCAAAGGTAGGAGGACTGAGACGAGCCTGGGCAAATTTCATTGCTGCAGCCATGAGCTCTTTATTGCGGGAGATGAGGACACCGATCCTGACACCGCAGGCGCTGTAACGTTTGGAGATGGAGTCCATCAGGACTAAATGATCGTCAATTCCCTGCAGGTTCATCACTGAATGATGTTTTTTGCCGTCGTAGCAGAATTCGCGGTACACTTCGTCGGCAAACAGGAAGAGGTTATGTTTCTTCACGATCTCTTTCAGGGATTCCAGCTCTTCGGCCGAATAGAGATAACCGGTCGGGTTGTTGGGATTGCAGATCATGATCGCCTTGGTTTTCGGCGTAATGACCTCTTCAAAGGAACTGATGGGAGGGAGGGCAAATCCGTTGTCGATGGTAGAGTTGATGGGAACCACTTTTACCCCGGCGGAGACGGCAAAACCATTGTAATTGGCATAGAAAGGCTCGGGAATGATGATTTCGTCGCCCGGGTCAAGGCATGTCATCATGGCAAAGAGGATGGCTTCCGATCCCCCGGTAGTAACGATCATCTGGTCGGTGGTAACGTCGATATGCTGTTTCGCATAATATTCAACCAGTTTTTTACGGTACGAAAGGATGCCGGCCGAGTGGCTGTATTCCACCACTTTCATGTCGATATGGCGGATTTTATCCATGACGTTTTCCGGGGTTTCGATATCGGGTTGACCAATGTTCAGATGATACACCTTAATTCCTCTTTTCTTTGCTTCATCGGCAAAGGGAACGAGCTTTCGGATGGGAGAGGGAGGGACATTGATCCCTCTTTCGGAAATTTTGGGCATGATTGGTTGTTTTTATAACAAGATCGCCGGTTTGATGCCGGCGATCAAGGTTCATTGATAAAAGAATTAATTATTTCTGGATGGGGGTGGCTGTTTGTTCAGCCGGTTTTTCCGGAAGGGTGGTGGCTGGTGTAGCTACGACCTGTCCTTTAATACTCAGCACAACACGGTTGGTTTTTGCATTGGAATAAACCGTGACGGATTTGTTGATGTTGCCAACGTTGTTGGTGTTGTAAGTGACTTTGATCACATCGCTTTTTCCGGGGAGAATGGGTTCCTGAGGCCAGGTGGGCACGGTACATCCGCAGGAGGAAATCGGCTTGGAAAGAATCAAGGGTTCTTTTCCGATGTTGGTGAATTTGAATTCACAGGTGCCGTCACCGCCTTTTACGATGGTGCCATAGTCGTGAACCGTCTTCTCAAAGGATATTTCCGGGGCGTTCGGATTATCAGCCGGAGTAGGGGCCGGAGTAACTGTTTGCTGTGCATAGCCACAAAAGGCTGCAGAAAACAGAAAGATCATGGAAATGAAAACTTTACGCATCTTGGTTAGGGTTATGATTAATTTTCCGTTTACTAGAGCACAAAATTACAATTTTCGTGCCGGATTATAATTTCGGGGTGCAATTTTAATATAATTTAACACACTTGTGTGCGATGAAACGTATTTTTTTATAAAGTTATTGTAGCTGTTAGATAATCAATTTGATAAATAACAATTCCGGCAGGTTGTCTGACCCCTGAACGGAACCTGTAAAATTAATCCGGGAATAAAATAATTAGTTCTTCGTATCTTTGCACCCGAAAACAGATCGGAAATCCGAACTATTATGCAAAGAACAAGTTTTGTGGCATTTAGCTTTATGCTGGTGGCCTCAGTGTTATTCGCCTCTTGCTCGCACAAAAGCGTTCCCGCTTCTTCGGAACAAGAGGAAAAGTCAATGACAGCACTCCCCGGTCCCCCGTGTATTATCTATAAAACCCGGGCTGATTATTCGGATAAAGTCCCTGTTGAACTTACGGCTGATAAATCACGCCTTTCTTCCTTCCCCGATGTCGCCGATATCTTAAGTAAAGGAGATCGTACTCTTCCAACGCAGCTTGCTGATGGCTTCTGGCTGGATAACAGGGGAATCGGACCCAATGTGGCTTTTCTGAAATTTACTTATAGCGATTACCGGGCACTTGATGAAACACCCTCTGCTGATAATC
>Ga0209098_1000429_pt1 | contig 46683 bp, 60 predicted proteins | sample AD_JPNHW1_MetaG_FD_184429 | JGI IMG/M metagenome (GOLD analysis project Ga0209098, IMG submission 184429) | Active sludge microbial communities of municipal wastewater-treating anaerobic digesters from Japan - AD_JPNHW1_MetaG (SPAdes) (version 2) | ecosystem: Engineered > Bioreactor > Anaerobic...
GTTTACGCGAACCCAGTTTGGGTTTGAGCGTAGGAATTGCAGAGTCCAAGTGGACTTACCGCTGGCGGGAATGCCTATTAATATTTTTATTTTCAGGTTATCCTTCATAGTGCTGGTACTATTTTATGTGGTGTGTTTTTTTCTGTATATTAATCGTATGATATGGTCGCTCATATCGTCTGGGTGATTTATTTTTTGAACATTAACCATATGGTGGTATAGTTCTGTATCTTGAGACCAGAATCCCATTTCATTTCTTATAATCATTCCGATGCCACCGCTTAGCATACTGTGGCAGAAGACGGCGAATGTATCTTCGTCCATTTCTTGGAAATATTTATCCATTCCTTCGAACCGGGGGATATAATAATCCGCGGCTTCATCTGCTGTTTTTGGTAAAATATCTTCCATATTATGTTCCCATTTGGATTAGGAATACTATTTTCCCGTTTATATGTGATGTGAATGATCCTGAAGTCACGGACACATATTCGTTAATCATTTGTACGACAGTCCAACCCTCGTCAAGATATTTATTTATTTTATGAGCTTCGTCTGCTTGGATTGATACTACTTTTTGTTTTATTGCCATTTTGTTTATTTTTTTAGGTTTAAACGGTATACGATTAGGTCGTATTGCATTTGGTAATATTCTTTATTGGTGATTGGTCTTACTTTGATATAATTTTCTTCACCTTTTTTGGTTGAGTTTCTTGATTCCCATATGGAAGATATTCCGTGGTGGTGGAATATGATGGTATTTGCCACTTTTATTTCTTTTTCACCTTTCTTGAATACCATATTTTCCAGCTTTCTTGTATCGATTATTTCGCCATATCTTCCATAGACATTTATTTCGTCTTGGTCGGGCGTGGCATATATGCCGACTTTTTGAAGGTTGGATATAAAATCCTGAAACTCTTTGGTATCAGATGTGGTTATCATTTTGGTATGAATTGTTAAATGCGGAAACAAAGATACAGCTTATTTTAATATAAATTGCATCTGGCGTAAAAAAAATTACGATTTATTTTCTTCGCATTTCTTGGCGGATAGGCAAGGGATAATCATATTCATAATATCGGCGTACTCTTTGTTTTTTCGTGCGTCTGGGGTTTCTATTACCTCTTTGAAATCATATCCTATTACATGTTCGGGTGATGTTATTCCGATATATGCAACATTGCCATAGACATAATGTCTTGATGCTCTCATTCTTGCGCCTGGATTGCTGGTTTCAATCCACCATCTAAAATCCCTGACATTATTGGCAATGACTGCGGTAAAGGTATATGGTTTTTCTTTTTGTTTGATAACATTAAGTAGGTCATTATCCATAATTCTACCGATTTCTTCATCAAGTAGGTATTTGTATTTTTCAAAGAATTTGATAATAAAATCCTTGGCGTGTTCAACTGGTAGGTTTTGTATAAAGGTTTCGAATCTTTCGAAATTTTCTTTTTCTTTATCAAATTTATTCATATCATTTAGTATTAAATTGGGTGTTTCAGGTTTAAGTCCCGTGCAAATGGCGCATAATGCCTGCCATATTCCGTGTTTACATTTAATATCGCCTGTGCTCATTTTTTAATTTATTAGGTACAACTGGTTTTTCCATCCAATGTTGGTCGGTAGTTATGTGTTTGGGTCTTACGAACTTTGCGGCATTATCGGTGAAATCGTCAAAGTGGAAAGGTTCTACATTTTGTATAACATATCCTTCCTTTTTTGTAAGATCCATTGTATTGGCTAAATTTTTAAGATAGTCCTCATCATATACTATAATGTCTATGACGGGGACGGTTATTAGATTAAGGGATTTGGTTATATCTACGATATCATTCCACGCCAGTCGCATATTATTTTCATCCCATATTGAGAAGACCATAAAATATGCGTCGAGGTCATCATAGGGTAGAGAATGTTCTGCGTATACATTTTCACCGCATATTCGCCAGCCCGTAGGAATTTGGTGTCGAATTTCTCCCCATACTTTTTTGGCATAGGAACGGGAAGGGTGGTCGCGTGAGTCTATTGACCTAGCGTGATAGCGGTCGGGATACATATTAGTATTTTCTCCGTCCATTTTTTCGGTAACGACAATGGTTTTCCCCCGGAACGCATCGGTGTTCTCGTGGAATTTATCATCGCTGGTCGAGCCGAGCGACCAGGGAAGATGGAGAGTTCTTGGATATTTATAATAGTCTTGCATTGTCATTTGATTTGGTGGCAAATATAAACAAAATAATTGAATCCAACAAAAAAAGTTAAATATTTATTGAAATGAAGATATATGTCATAACAGAATCCCAAAAAGAGTATTTGGTTGCTAATCATAAGCCGTCCGCTGAGTTCGATGAAAAGTACGGAACGACATTATCACAAAAATATCAATTTCCTTTTGGAATGACGGATGATATGGTTTGGTATTATTTTTTCAAATGTAAAGTAGAATCGCCGGGAACTTGGGATGATTTTCGTAGTCCAAATAGATTTCGTAATACACCTGATGTATATTGTAAAACATGGAACAAAATTGTTAACGCATTAACAAGTGAGTATTTTCCTTATGACGGGGTTGAATCGTTGGATTTTAATATTAAATCAGATATTTTGCGAGGTATGTCAAGTCAATTTAATGTTGATGATATTATTCACTTTTCTATAAATGGTGTATATGGATATAACAATATGGATATTGAAAATGAAATTAATCGAACATTTCCAAAATCTGTTACTGATAGTATTCATTGGGTGGTATCAAAACCAACATTAGAAAAAATGAAGATACAAATAAAGGATAGAAAATTAAACACGAGAGATTATGTTTAAACCAGATACGGATACATATCGATATTTTGATAGTAAAATTAAAATGATGTTAGAGAAGCCCGAGCCGTGGGAAATCCCACCGGGGCGTGGTGAGCCTGACGCATTACTAAGAACCGCCAGAGCCTATATGGCATATGGTGATGAAATCCTATATGAAGGAATAAAGAGTTGTTTTAAGAAAGAGTCGGACGGGCATTATCAGGCGTATCGATGTTATCCTGATATTGGTAAGGAAGATGTAAGTCGTGACCAGACCATCGGGGCATTAAGTAGTTTGCTTATGAGGGGTAAGGTTGATACATTCAAGGAAATTGGCCCGAAGTTAAGATTCCGTTTAAGTAAGAGGTTTATCCAAGGCCCGGGTATGTGGTTGTGGATAAGACAATTATGGGTTATATATGGAATTGTGGAAATTTTCTCTATTGTATTTGGTATTATGTGGAATAAGATATTGTACAAGATATTGGATAGGGATAAAATTTACAGCGAGGAATATTATATGACCAAGGATCCTAATACGGGTGTGTGGTGGAAAAATGAACAGGGGAAATGGGTTTACATTGAAAATGCGTATTGGGCAAATAATGGAAATAAGTTATATGGGGTATATCGTAAGAATCGTGACACGAAATGGTGGTATGGATTTTTAGATGCAACGGAATATCCTTTATATGGGGCGATGTTGACCGCGTATATGGTTTATTGTATGCCACAGTCGATATTCAGAAGGATATTGGTGAAGTTATTAATGTGGAATGTAAAGGGTGAAAACAATTTACTATTCAGGGCGATGTTCAAGGGTGATGTTACGAAAGAAGAAATTGACAAGTTAAAACCAATGAAAGGATTTAGATGGACAAGCAGGTTTGACGGGTCATCGTATTTTGATTATTTGGAAGGTGATAGCGCATTATACAATACGCTGGACAAGGATATATTATATTTTTACATAAAATAAATGGGGGAAACCCCACTTAGGGCCGGGATGGTTACATTCCGTGGGGACAAGAATTCGCTACTCTTGCCCCTTTTTTAATGCTCGTTATATTGCACACTATATGATGCAATATCCCCAAAATTAGAGTTAATGCACATTATAATACGCATTATCTATGTTGGCTGTTGCTTCTTTGTGGTGGTGGTGTGGTTCGTTGCGGTGCGGTATTAACAGGGCTTCTATTTATCCTATCGTTTGATTGCGGTCTTTGTCTTTCAATCGTTGGTGCTGGTTTGGACATATCATTAAAGTCCCTCCAATATGTTGGCGTTTTCCCATTATATCTTGGGGATGTATATTCCTGTGAACTTCTTCTGTTTCGATATTCGGGCGGAGTATATCTTTGAGGTTGTGTTGTTCTTGTATTAACATTAGTTGGTCGGGTATGTTTCGGTTCAGTTCGAATGTTTGATTGTGGTTTTCTATAATTGTTTTTTGGCGGCGTTGAATATGACCCGACTGATTTTCTTGGGCCGTAATAATATCCGTGATTACTGTGGTGATTATAAGGATGATAGTAGTTCCAACCATAGTAGTGATGATGATACCAGTAGGGTTGATAATAGTTCCAATTATAATAGTACGGATAGTAATATGGATAAAAATGAAATGGGGAATAGAAATAGTACGGGTCGTAGTATGGTGTGTAGATATTATACCACGAAAAATTATAGTTTAATGGGGTATATCCATAGTTCCAGTCAATCACAAAATAATTGTTGGTAACATTGATTGTGGTGTCTTTCCCGGGTTGATAATAAACATCATCATATTCTTGCGAGTACGCAAATATGAATGTGAATATTAATGCGATAGTTAGAAGAATCTTTTTCATTTTGGTTGGTTTTTTAATAAATAATAAACAATTATAATACCGTTCTAAATATTTATAATAAAATCTTTTAATGAAAGTCATAATTAGTGAAAATCAGTTTGCAAATATCTTGGAGCAAATGAAAATTGAGTATACTCCAGATAAAATTGATGAGTTTGTACAAGAAGGTATAAAATATATTGCGGGGCTTAAGAAATTATATGAGCAATACTATAATGATTTGATGACAGTATCAATTGGTGAAGTATTTCAGAATCCGAATTCAATTAAAAACATTCTTGATAAATTAGAAAAGAGTAAGGATATGATTGATAAGGTTTCTACCAAATATTACAATGCGGTTGAAATGTATAATATCGGGGAATATCCAGATAATGTTGACAAGTTAGATAGAATATATAGTGAAATTGATGTAATTCAATATGATATTGACCAGATAGAGGACATTTACAGAGCAATATATGATTCGGTGCAACATTACATCGAATGGAATCAGGATAAGATTGAAAGAGAAAATGAGCGCAATAATATAATGCAAAAAATAAGGGGATTTTAATTTCCCCTATTATAATTTTACAATAATTTCTGTTCTAAAATAATCAACATTAGTTATATGGAAGAGATAGCTTCCAGTAGGTAAGAAACTAATGTTTATGATTCCCTTATCTGTTATCTTTGTTTTATAAACCACTTGCCCAATGATATTATATATAACAATATCATAATAATCTTTAATGATTAATGGGGTTATAATAAGTAAATCCTTTGTAGGATTAGGTTGTAGTCACTGTTCTATAATAACAGGTGGCTCGTTTGGCTTTGTAGCATAAAATGTTATTGTTGATAAATTGCTAAGTGGTGGCGTTCCATTATCTGTAATAGTTACCGTTACATTATAGACATATGTTCCGTTAGTATTAATTGTTGTTGGATCTACCACAATAATATTACCATTAGCCATAATGTCGAATAAATTTCCTATTTGGTCTATGCTCCATGTGTCGGTCTGATCCAACGAGTCTGGGTCACAATAACTAACACCCCCTACTTTTTGTCCACTATAAACTGGGGTGTTGAAATAGAAATCAAAATGGTTCACATTCGGAGGACAATTATTTTGTGCAAATGTAGCAAATGACATTGCGATGAAAAATAGGATAATAAGTTTTTTCATGTTATTTTATTTTTTATTATCAGATGATGATTTATTATTATGTAAATATACATAAAATTTTTTAATATCGAATATTTATAATTAAAAAGGTAAAAAAACTATATACATATGAAAATCACACAGTACGCATTTCCAGAAAATCAATATGTAAAAGAAGAGCATAGCAAAGTGCAAATCTATTTACATCACACGGCGGGGAACTCCGATCCATTTGGAACATATAGGTTTTGGGCAACAAATCCTGAAAGAGTTGCTACTTGCGTGGTTATAGGTGGTAGGCCAGTTGCTAACGCGAATTGGATTGATGGGGAAATTGCTCAGGGTTTCAGTAGCAAATACTGGGCATTCCATTTAGGATTAAAAGAATCCACATTTCAAAAGTATGGCGTTCCATATCAATCGCTTGACAGAACCAGTATTGCTGTTGAGATATGTAATTGGGGTCAATTAACTTACAATAAGGTTGATGGTAAGTTTTATAATTATGTGAATAGGGCTGTTCCACAAAATGAGGTATGTGAATTGGCGACGCCATTCAAGGGGTATAAATTTTATCACGCTTACACCGATGCACAAATTCAATCGGTTAAGGAATTATTGCAGTTATGGAATCAAAGATTTGGTATTCCTTTGACATTTAATCACGATATCTTTGATATTAATATCAGGGCGTTAAAGGGTGAACCGGGTGTTTACACACATAATTCAGTAAGAACAGATAAAGTTGATATTAGTCCTCAACCAAAAATGATTGCAATGTTACAGTCGTTATAAAATTTAACCATATAGAATAGAATATGAAAAAAATAATACTAATAACCGAAGAACAATTAAAAAATATTGTTGATGATTTAATATTCGAACAGCAAGAAAAAGTGTATACGGATTTCGACAATGTATATGATTATAAATTATCAGGTAATCGTTGGTACACTAAGAAAAAGGCTAGTACAACAGGAAAATGGTATGATATTACTAATAGGCCAGTTGCTGTGGATAGATTAAATAAGAGATATGGTACAAATGTAAAACCAACTACTGGCGGTCAACAACCTAATAAGCCCACATTTAAACCAGTTGGCCCTGCTGTTTCTGATGTTACGAATATTCCGAAATCACCTACACAAAAAATTAATATCCCCGCATCAAAAGGTAAACCATCACAAGTAAAGCCCACATTACCAAAATCTCAAACCCAAAAAAGCGATTCAATTTCTGATAGATTTGTAAATAAAATAGATTACAATAAATTAAGTCCAAGTAAAGACACCGTAAAAATATGCACGCCAGGTAGTGAAGATTGTGCTCAGTTTGTCAACGATTTTTCAAACAAAATAAATTATGTTGGAAATGCTTGGTTAGCTTATAGAACGGACGCTGTTGGTCAAAAAGTATGGTCGGTATTTGATAGACTAAATAATGATGAAATAAAATCTTATATTAACATTTATCAAAAAATAAAAACAGGTCAAGGTGAGACAGTTGTACCAAAGATAAAAGCGTTGGAGCAAACATTAATAGCACAGGCGGGAAAACCATCTAATTTACAAGTAGATGATGTTGTTGGATTATATTACCCACCGTCAAGTCATCATATGGAGGCATTTATAGGATCTGCTGAACAAGGTAAGGGGTTTTATCCAGATGGTAAGCCAGGAAAGACATTATTAAGTGGTATAGGTCATACATTTAATACCCATGTTGGTATTGTTGGAGCAATAAAAGATGGAGTACCTTTAATTTTTCACAATGTAAATGGTAATGTAATATCAACACCATTAAATTTAGCTAATGTTGTTTGGGTAAAAAGACCAGTATAATATGGCACAAATAATTAAGATAACTGAATTGAAATTAATTGACACATTTAATCAAGTGATGATGGAGCAGGGTGATGAATATCGTCAACTTAATCCCAATGTTTCTGTTCGCCCTGTTACCCAAAAATATAAATGTATAACAGCAAATCAATCGTTAGCTGTTGAATATGCAATATCACAGGGATTGCCTGCAAGTATGGTTAAATTTGGTTTAGGTATTTTAGGAAGAGAATCTGATTTTGGTGATGTTTTTGGTAAGTTTGGGTATAAAGCCCCTGCTGAATATATGATAAATAAAATGTCAGAAATAAGTCCTGCAATAAAAGATATGGTCAATTGGGGGGCTAAGCTTATTTTTCATAAAGATAACTGGGTGCCAAGTATGGGGATTGCGCAAATGACGCCAGATATTGCAAAAAAATATGGTGTGAATCTAGAACAATTAATGACATTATCAGGGTCATTAGTTGCGGCGACAAAATATCTAATGGACTTATATAAAATAACTCAAAAATATTATGATATCAATGTTCCATCGGTAATAATATATAATAAAAAGCTAATTAATAATCCATCATCAAGTGGAAATGCGGCTTTGGACGCTGCCATTATGTCATATAATTTAGGTAGTACAAGATTTACAAAACAATATTGTCAAACAAACAGTACGGATTATTTGGCACCTTGTAATTCTCCAAACGGTGTTTATATGCCGTTTCCTCAAACAAACCCTAATTTAAAATTAAAAGTATACCCTAATAAGGTTGTAAAGAATTATATACCCAATATTAAAACGCAAACAGGTGGCGGTAATTTTATATCGTCTCTTGGTTATCTTAAAGAAGTTGTCGGGTATGTTAGAACTTATGGTTGCGTAAGATAAACTTTTGTTAGTTTTCTAGCTTCGACTTCCATCGGCCCATTGAATCTACCGTGATATTCTTTGTATTCTTTAAGATATGTAGAATAAAAAGAAAACAATCCCATTCTTTCGTATTGTGTCCAATGTGCTTTTTCGTGGCATAAAATCCCTTTATCTTGTCTGTATTTTTCTTCGATAAATGAACCGAATGGAGGGATAGTTATCGCCATTTGTTTTCCATTAATATCAAATGGAATGTAAAAGATACTTTGTGTTTTGATTATATTCAAGAACATAATCATTAGAATCAAACACCCCAACAGTACCACAAATGATTTTAGAAACTTTTTCATTTCATATATTTTAATACAAAGATAAGCATTTTTATGACATCTTCGACATTTTGATAAATATTTTTCCTTCATAGTGTTTTTTTTTTTGGATATGTCAAATAAAGTTGTATATTTGTGCTATGAAAAAACTAGTATCGATTTTATTGGCGATTTTGATTGGTGTTCTGGTTGGCTTTATAATTGATGACATCTTCTTTAAAAGTAAACCAGCACACAAAAATAAGACATATCTAAGCGTCGCAAATGACGCACAACCAAAAAAGGTTATTGCGATTATGCCGTTTGGGTATGTTAATGTTGAATATATAAAACATATTCAAACAACAATCAAAGAATTTTATGGGTATGAAACAAAAGTTTTACCTGAAGTAAAACCTATGAATGATATATTATCATCAAGTAAAAGATATTATGATGCCGATAAAATTCTTGATAAGTATCATAATACCAACTATTTATTAATATTAACTAATCATAATATATCATATAAATCTGATAAATATCCTGAATTAGAAATATTTGGATTGGGTGTTATTGGCGGAAAATCTTGTATTGTTTCAACTTTTCAATTGGAAGGCGGCGTTTCTTATAATAGATTTATAGATAGATTAAATAAGGTTGTATTGCACGAACTTGGGCATAATTTTGGATTAAGACATTGTAAAAATGATTCACATTGTTTAATGACTAATACAAAGGGGACACTTGAAGAATTAGATGGTGAGGAATTTAAGTTTTGTGATAAATGTAAAACAAAATTAAGTATGTATAATTAATTGACAACCCCATCGAATATGATGGGGTTTTTTTATGCTATAACTCTATTTATAAAAAAAGATTATTATGAAGGTACTTGTGACCGAATATCAACTTACTCGTGTATATTTGTCAGTTGTTAATGAGTCGTTAAAAAAGAAGGGTGCAGTCGATATAAAGACATCCATCAAATATATGAGGGATATACCCGCAGAGTTAAAAGAGTTTGCCACGGCCAATGTAAAACAATATAGCAGGGCAAAAAATGGTAAGGTTACAGGTCTTGACCTTCATCCTGATTTAAAGAAAAAAATTAGAGAAAAAAACTTACCAAACGGATTTGATATGGGTGTAGATAAAAATGGTTATTTCATTCATACACATAGAGCCAGATGTCATTCACACGAAAAGCCAGATGGTATAACGGTGAGGGAAATAAAATTCATAGATTCAACTGGTTAATTTCAACCATAATACTATTTATATCATAAATAAGATAATATGAAGATTATTCTATCGGAAGCCCAAATTGTTCAGTTATTAAAAGAAGCGTACGGGAAAGAAGCGTATATAGACGCATTGCTGGACAAAATGTCTGGAAAGGGGTTATCCGCATTATCAGATAAAGAAAGAATGGATTTGGAAAAAATGTCTCGTGGCGAGGATATTGAACCAGAAGAACCAGAACAAGGTACAGCACCTGAAGGTGATGTAATGACCCCCGGATTACCAAATCACGAAATGTTTATGGAATTAGTTCCACAACATTTTGAATTCACAATTGATAATGAGCCTTGGCATTTTGCGAAGGAACTTGAACCAGGTGGTGAATATGAAATTCTATTGGTAAGTAATAATGCGTATAGTATGTCATTTATGATTACGCCATTCGCCAATAACAATGTATTTAAAGTAACGACCCCAATGAGGGATTATGACTTTAAAATCAAGACCGCGCCAAAGACAAGGGAGCAGATGGAAATGTTCATCGAAGAGTTTGTTAAGAACGATTTAAAAAAGATTGTTAAGTATATCAAAAACAAACAATAATTTCACAATATTTATATAAAAATACAAATACAATGGGAAAAGTTATTAAACTAAAAGAATCAGATATTAGGAAAGTCGTATTAAAGATGATTTCCGAACAACAAGCAATGGCAGACGAAACTAATCCATTGGATAAGATTAAGCCATCACCAAAAATAATTCCGGCTCCACAGCCACAGAATGTGGGTATTAGTGACCAGAAATTCAAACCTATGGCTAATGAAAAGATTCTAACAAAGAAAATTGCAATACGAACTGGTCTTAAAAGATTACTAGCAGATGTTGAAGAACTTATTATACATAGTGGGATTAATCCAGATACAAATAACATAGTAAGGGACATTAAGAAGGTATCAGAGAAATTTGAAAACCTATTTGGCGACCCAGTAGCAAAAGAAGAGGGAGAAACCGAATAATTAAATTAGTTTATTCATTTTAAGATGCCATATCATATTTATGTGATATGGCATTTTTCTTTTTATGAAATTAGAACACATCTACGCACAAATTATCACAGAATTACAGGGGATTAGTTCGCAGGCTCGTGCGTGGAGTTATGTGTTAGGGAATATTATTAAAAATCTTAAGCCAACTAATCATATTACAATTGACGGAACGAAATACCCCGAAGTTTACCAACATTTTCCTGTGGATATATTTTACATAACACAATCACACGGGTACGCCGCTTATGATGAAAAAAATAGCGGATATGATGATAATGGAAAATATGTTGTTTATCTTCACATAATATGCGGAAACCATATATGATGACCCAAATCACACGATATTGAGACAAATAAAAATGTATTTAGATAGGAAATATTTGTATTGGGGTTCTAATTATATTCCATATAAGGAAAATAATAGGACACTTCAAAGGGATTGGGTAGACCTTAAAAATAAGGTGAAAATACCAATATTGGATAAATTTGATGATTATATGTCTTTCATAAAATGGGCAGATGATTATATACAAATAAGGGCTAAAAAGATTTATAGAAAACTGATTAAAGTAAGATATCTTGCCAGCGTGCAATAAAAAAGGGGTAGTTAAACCCCTTCTTCAAGACCTTGCGATTTCACTTAATTTATTTTATTACCCAATGGTTAGCCCCGCAGAATTGACAGAACTTTCCTTTACCTTTCTTGGCCCCGCAATTACCACACCATAGAGTATTTAATTCCTCGCTGGTTACTGGTTTTTGTGACCTCGGTAAAATTTTCCAATCAGATGACCAGCTCCAATATGTATTAAATTGGGTGTCGTCAAATTGGAATGTTTGATTAGATGCTGAGCCCTTTTCAATTCTTCCAGTTTCAATTTTGGATTCATCCCTTTCATCTTCCATATCTTCATCATAGTTCACATTTGCGGATGATGTAAATGTGGCCGAAGCGGCGCTTGCCGTTGCGTTTGATACTGATGAACTAAAAAAGGCGATAGTATCTTTTTTTTCTGTATATGATTTTGATGAACTTGCTCCACCAGTTGCTCCGATGCTCTTTGAATTATTGTCGCAACAGTCTAATGTGGCACAACAATTACTGTAATTAAATGTTCCGGAGTTGTGGTAGTTCCAATCGATGCTCGGATAACTTTTGTAATATATCGGTGGGTTATAGAAACTAATACTTTCCCCATAGAATTTTACACTAACCAATCCGTTCAATGCGATTGCTTTTTGTACTTCAGAATTATCACCGTTAACAGTATAAGTTTCAAATAAGAACTTTCTTGCCGTTTCGATATATCTTTCTAAGAAGACCCTTTCGCCCGGACGCAAGACAATTCCCGCACCGATGGATTTACCATTCAGTTCGATTTGTGCTAATACTTTATTGGTTGTTGGATTAAAGAGTTCGATTTCGAACTCATCACCGTTGTTTAAATAAACGGTTTTGTCAAACTGCTTTATGCGTTGTTTTCCTTTTGTTACATACGCACAGGGTACAGTTTCCCTAGTGGTTACATTTTTCATATTTCCTTATTTTACTTTTGTTTATTTGGGCTTCATTTCGTTGGTGGTTTTAATTCCAACTCGAATGTCTAAAATGACACATGAAGACCAATCACAAGGTCTGAAAATAAATATATGGTAATATTAAAAAAAAGTAAATGGTAAATTAGTATCTTACTAATCTTGCAAGTAAATCATCACCTTCGGCACCGCTAAGATACTTACCCTTCAAGTAGTTAGGATTTGTACGATCCTTTATAAGAAGGTCTTCGTATTTAAACAACCAGTAGAAATAATCATCGTTGGATGTATATTTCTTAACAACATATTTTTGTTTGGTTGACCTATCAAGATAATTGAAGTTTCTTAATGTGTATTGTAAAGGTTTTACCCATTTATAATTTTCAAGGTCGAACACGCCAAACAATCCAGCCGATGTTTTACTTTGTAACAGTCTGATAGTTGGATTTGAATAATCCTTCCAAGATTTGGTTAGGGATTTATTCAGAATTGCGGCAACGATAGAATAGATACCATCAGGTAGATTTTCTTCCCTAATCAAAAGGTTATGTAAGTATTTCTTAACCTTTGGTCTTAATGCCTCAATCATAGCAAATGCATCCTCACCCGGAAGTGTTGTTATAAATCTGGTTTGGAAGTTATTTGCTCTTGTTCTACGAACATATTCTTCTTGTAAATCTACAACCCTACTTGTACCACCAATTGTGATGGTTGCTTCTGCGGATAACGACATAAGTGCCTTTGCCGATTTAATTTCCCTAAATGCATCAATAAATCTATATTGTGCTTGCGGTCTTAAAAACGCAAAGTCGGTATCTCTTTTACCATCAAAAGTATATGAGTCAAAAATTCTTTCTTGACTTTCTTGTTTTGTTGCTGGAAACCATACAATTTGATTTTGAACTTCTCTCAATTGTTGACATCCTGTGGCATTTACAATATCATCAAAAGATAAAGAAGATCTGTTTGAATTGTTATATAAATTTGTTAAGGTAAATGGGGCATTGGTATTACCCGGTATAACAGCACCAATAGCGAATACACGATATTCATGATCCTCGTCTACATTTTCATTTGAAACATAATAGAAGGCTCTCCAGTCTCTATACCCCGGATATAAGTTTTGTGAATCGGTTCTTGTTGTACACCAGTAGTTTGAGCTATACGCGCTATCTTTATGTTTATCCCTTAATGAGTTTTGTAATCCACCATACATAATGGATTGTTCTTTCGATTCAATTCTAATTATCATTACGCCATTGGCATCATATAATTTTCTTTTTTTCTGTACCCATAACTGGCGAGCCCTATCTGCAAATCTTGATAAGTCGGTTGCTCCCGGGATTTGAATATTTTCAATCTGTTCGACTTCTTCTTCAGGTTCTGGCGCTTCAACATATCTTTCTCTGAAGAATGATATTTGTTGCCAAGTATAGGTTTGAATGTCTTTTATTCTGGCAAGGTCGGCAGCGGGAAATTGTGGAAATCTATGGTATAGTGCAAATAGTTGTGGGTTATCGGTATTTCTTGGTGGAACGCTAAGTGGTCTTAATCCATTTTTCTTGGTATTAAAGAAATCGATGGCATCATTCATATCGGCCTCGGTTATTTCTTGACCTGCGGCGGTTGCTTGTTCTTGCCATCTTTGCTTAAGAAGTGTAATAGCATTAACTTTTTTCTTTATAGTTTCACGGTGAATTTCCCTATCTTCTTCGGTAGGCGCTGTTCTTGGAACATTTGGTTCTGGCTCAGGCATTTCAGGTTGAACCTCTTGTTCGGGTTCTTCTGGTTCTGGCTGTGGTGCTTGTGGTTGTTCTGGCTCTGGTTCAGGTTGTGCCTGTGGTTGTTCATCACCATCATCTGGAAGTTCTAAATTCCCTTGATCTTCTGGTTCATCGGCTGGTGGTGGTACATTTCTACCGCGACGCCTTGGTGGTACTTGTTCCGTAAGAACTAATAAAACATCTTCTAATTTCATAAGTCGTAAATATTCAATAAATATCTTATTATGGATATTAAATCCAAAATTAATATTGCTGGTATATATAAGTAAATACCTTAATTTTTGATATATGGATGACAAGGTGATTAAAAAAGTCGGATATTACACAATTTACGAAACAAAGAATAATACCCAAAAGAAATATAAGGTAGACAGTGGTGAAACATTATACCTTGCTAGATTCAAAAAAACAATAACAAATCCGTACAGGGACACGAGAAATTTTAATTCATTGGATGATGCGGTTGCCTACGCTAAGAAGAAATTATCCAAGAAAGCGAAGGCGAAAAAAAAGATACTGAAAACATTACCTAAATCATTATATTTGGTTTTAATAAAAGAACATAGTACCAACAAAACATTTGTTAAAGTCGGATTCACCACTAAAAAATTCATCATCAGAAGATTCAGTAAAGAATATGGATATGAAGGATATACCCTTGAATCAGTTTTAAGAAGGGTTAATACGCCAGATGCGGAAAAACTGGAAAAGGAAATCAAGGACAAATTAAATAAAAAAAGGTCGGTAAAAAAATACCGACCAATTCTTGAAAGTTTTTCTGGATATTCTGAATGTTATGATTATATGTGTTTATCCGATATTATTAAAATCTTTGATACTATAACTAAATCCGTTATTTAAATACACCTAAAATCTTATCAATTATGTCGCCTTGTGCGTCTAGATAATCATCAAATACTTTCTTATCATTCACGGGCATTTTATCATAGGTATCTTGCCCCCAAACTCCGTCAACTGGATATACACCAATGATTGTTTGATATTTCTCAATTGCCCTTTTGGTTTGCGTTCCGTTTCCTGTTATTCCATCGATTTTTAATGGTGGATTAAGTTTAAGTCTTTGATTCAGAAAATTTTGTACTGCTTTGATTTGTTTTGCTTCCTCTTGTTGTTCGCTTAAATCTGTTTGGGTGGAACTACCTTCGGCAATTACACTATCAATAATATGTTTAATTTGTGATTCTGTAAATAAGTATTTTTTCATATTAATCTTCGTCTTGGTTTTGTGATTTATGTGAGCTTCTTCTTGTTCTTTGATATGGCGGAATTTGTTTACCAGCCATCTGGTCTCTTAATTCCTGATTCTCTTTCTGAAGGAACTCTACTTTGGTACTTAATGCCGAAACCTTACCTGTTAGGGTTAAAATTTCATTGCGCATCTGATCTTTTTCTTTGGATGCCTTTTCAAGAAGTGCTTCTAACTTTGTTATTCTTTTATCGCAATCGTCCTTCATTAAATTATCATTTTTTTCTTTGGCCGACATTCGCTTCTCGTAAAAACGCCAAGCACTGGCCGATCCAAAGACGGTTAATATGGTTATTATTACAGTATAAATAGAGGTTGCATCCATTACATAATAAATATGATAAATTCTGTAAAATGTCCGAAAAAATACTTATCTTTGCAGGAAAAAAGAATGATACCAAGATACGAGTTAGTCCATTATCAGGACAAGTTATATTATGTATATCGAAGAGTCCCTGAAAATCAGGTGAAAGAAGGTATGCTCGGTGAGCTAAAAGAATTCTGGATGTGTGATCTTATTTTAAAAAATAAGAATGACAACACAAATATATTGATATTTTTGCGTGAAATACCTGATGCTGTAATTATTGAAGATTAGGTTTTTGTATTATCGTCCGTCTTCGGTAATTTAACATGTGGTTTAACCGTATTTGTTTTTTCGTTAACCGAATCGAAATTTTTAATTATATCATTTAGAATCGCCGCTAATTCATAGTTTTCACTTTCTTCATTTTTCTTACACAAAATGACGGTGAAACTTTTCAATTCGTCATCGGTTAACCTTCCCTTTATCCTTAGTGATGTTTTCATTAATTTGAATACAATATATTGCATACCAAGTTTTTTCTCTGGCGATAAATTAAAATAACCAGCTGTTGTTACATGAGCAAGAATCGTATTAGACACATTATCAAGGAATACTATAAAATTTGGATGATTTACATTGATATCCATATTAGTTTTTTTCTTATAAATAGTTTAAAAAACAAAGGGGGAAAAATAATTTTTCTTCCCCCTTTTGTCAATGAAACAGTGTAGTTTATTATTTCCCCCATTTACCTCTTTTAACAATCTGTGCAATAACGCTGTAAACACTTAGGTCGTGGAAAGTATCTTCAACGCTTTCGCCAACTTGGTCTTGTTTACCTATAACCACAAGTTGTTTAATTCGTTGAATTTTATCATTCATTCTGAAAAAGATTCCGGTGAGGGAAAACCTTACATCATCTTCAGTTTGAAGAAGAGTGCCGCCCGCAATATTACTTGGGCCATAATTGAGTTGTTTCTTGCAGAACAATTCATATTGTTCAGTAAGAATTTTTTTAAATTCCTTTGTCATTTCAGGATATTTTTCTTCACATTCTTTGACAGCGGGATTTTTTTCGATTTTGGTTTTTTGTTCTTCCATAGTATATTTTATTTGTCTTTGTTAAATGATAACGAATTTATTTCGATTATCCAAATATTTATAAAAAAAATGTTACTATGGCAACCAAGAAATCAGAAGAAAAATCATCACACCCGGGGCACTCAGATATGCCAAAATATAGACAACTAATTAGGATGTTGTCATTTAGGATTGTTCCAGCATATTATAAAAAAATTGAAAAGGTTGCTGACGATCAGGGAACAACCGTATCCGCCTTAATCAGAAGGTATATTAAAGAAGGTATGGTAAAAGATCTTGAATTAAAAGGTAGTGATACCGATTTCAGAATTGAATAAGGATATCTAACAAAATGAAAATCCCCGTCAAAAGCGGGGATTTTTTATTTTATCAAGTGAGGTTTTGCTTCTTGTAACCCTGCGTTGGTCACTATCACATAATTTGGATGAAATTCCTTCAAATTAGACGCGCCACTGTATGATAATCCAGATTTGATACCATCCACTAACCCATTAATTGTGAATCGTACACCACCCTTAAATGGGACTATGGTTGATTCACCCTCAACATTTCTTTCTTCTTTATTATGGGTAATTTTTGTTTCCAATGATGCCGACCCACGATATCTTTTAAATAACGCATTTGATTGATGGTCTTGAATGATTTTACCCGGGGTTTCTTCCGTTCCCGCAAGTATGGATCCTAACATTACACAACTTGAACCAATTGCAAGGGCTTTACATATATCACCACTTGTTCTAATCCCGCCATCCGCCATTACGGGTGTTTTTGCAACGGCAATGATTTCTTCAAGTGCTGTTACATTTGGTACACCAAATCCTGTTTGAATTCGAGTTGTACACAAAGAGTTATGTACGATAATACCGTCTATATTATATGTGAAATTATCGTCTACTGCTAAATCGTATACTTTACCGTTATATGATTTTCGGGATATGTTATTAATTTTTTTAAGTTTCATAATATTGTGTTTAATTTTTCTTTATATAATCCGTTATTTATTTCATTTTCCCATAATCTTATTCTAATTCTATCAAATAATATTCGTCATTTAAATTTTCGGCTTTAACCCATTCTGCATAATTATGAATGTTAGTATCATCTACCAAATGTATTTTACTTTGGTGTACAACATAAAATTTGTGGTTTGGTGTGGCTTCTATTCCGTCCACATTTATTATTTCTTTGTGATTTTCGTATGTAAATGTATCGGTGACTGGTTTTAGCTCACCAGTATGAGTATAAACTTCATCGCCAATTTGAATGTCTTTAATTTTTTTTAATCCGTTTTTTGTTCTAACAACCATATCAGGCGTAAAACAACCACCGCCAAGTCCGACTCTTAATCCATCGGCACCTGCGTTCTCTAAATCCTGTGCTGCTGTGGCCGTTACAATATTACCTGCAATTATGTCAACCTTATCTGGTAATGTTTCTTTACACCACTTAATCATATTAATAACATTTTCGTGATGTCCGTGGGCCACATCTATAACAAGAACATTTGCCCCCGCTTTTACTAACGACCACGCTCTTTGTTTATCTTCTTCTTGGACACCGATTGCCGCCATAATTGGTATTTCTTTTATTTCGGAGTGCCAATCGTCCAGCATAATTCCCCAATCTTCGTATGGGCCGCCAAATCCATCACCATATATTTTCCAGCGAAGTTGATTAATTTGATTGGATTGTTCTTCAATGGACATAAATCTATGGATGCAACCGACACCACCTAATAAAAACATTTTAAAGGCCATTTCCTGTTCACAAATGGTATCCATTGGGGATGCAACAAATGGAACTAATAATCCATATCGTTTGCTCACCAATGTATTTAAGGAAATGTCGCTTCTTGTTTTAATTTTGGATAATGATGGGACTAATTGAATGTCATCATAAGTTAATGCTATATTCATACTGGAATCGTTTAGAGTTAAATTATACGCATTTTTTTGCAAACAAACAAATATTCTAATATTTATTGTATTATGAATGTAATCACAGAAGAACAAGTAAAAGATGCCTTAAATAAGGTATTGATAAATGAATCATCGAAGGTGAAAAGGGAAGAGTTTGCGAAGGTTCAGTTTAAAATTGAAGAGTTGGAAAATTCATTATCAGAAACAATGAAGGAATTTAGGAAACTACAAGATTCTGTTCCTGATGGCCTTAAAGTAATATCTGGTGGCAGAATCAGCGGTATATCTTCAAGTTTAATGAACGCACAAAAGCTTATCACACAATTAAAAGAAAAGGTGAAACAACATAAGCGAAATTTGTACCTTCAACAAATTGAAGAGAAAAAAAATAAATAATTATTGATTTCTCAATTGTTCCCCAAGTTCCTTACCCTCTTTTGTGAGGAAAAACACTTCCTCGGTATGCTCATCCTTATACGAGTCAACAAGACCCTTTTTCTTTAAACTAACGAGAACACATTCCGCGTTGATTGATCCTAAAAGTCTTGTAAATTCTTCTTCTGACACTTCCACAACGCCATCATTTAATTGGCCGTTTATAAATTTTTCAGTTAGGAAATCGTATACAATAGGAAATGACGGTGTGTGATCCTCTATTTCTTGTTCAGTAAAAAATCCATCTTTCAATAGGGATTCAATCATTATGTTGCCTAATTCGATAACCTGAGGTTGATATGTTTTGTTCATACTATTGGTTTTAGACTACAAATATAGTCAAAAAAAACGAAACAACCAAGAACTTTTGTTTAAGTCTTTAAAAATTTTGTGTATATTCTAAAAAAATACAAATATGGAAAGAATATTCGTGCAAATCGCGTCCTATCGGGATGCAGAACTAATTCCAACAATTAAACATATGTTAGGAAACGCTGTTCACCCAGAAAATTTAAGATTATCCATTGTAAGACAATATCACCCTGACGATAAGTTTGATGACCTATCTGAATATGAAAACGATGAAAGATTTCGTATCGTGAATGTACCTTATAATGAGGCAAAGGGCGTGTGTTGGGCTCGAAATTTAACACAGGAAGCATATCAAGATGAAGAATACACACTTCAAATTGATTCACATATGAGGTTTGTAAAGGATTGGGATGTAACGGCTATAGATATGATTAAACAACTTCAGGATAAGGGATATAAAAAACCATTATTGACAGGATATGTTTCATCATATAATCCAGAAACCGACCCAATTGGAAGAGTAACAGTTCCTTGGCGTATGGTGTTTGACAGATTTATACCTGAAGGGGCAATATTCTTTCTACCTGAAACAATTCCGGGTTGGGAAAATTTAACAGAACCAATACCATCCAGATTTTATTCGGCACATTTTTGTTTCACATTGGGACAATTTTCCAAAGAGGTTCGTCACGACCCAGAATTTTATTTTCACGGGGAAGAAATTTCAATAGCGGTGCGAGCATTTACACACGGATACGATTTATTTCATCCACATAGAATAATTGCTTGGCACGAGTATACACGCAAAGGAAGAACAAAACATTGGGATGATGATAGAACTTGGGGCGAAAGAAATTCAAAGTCACATCATAAGAATAGAAAATTATTCAGTATGGATGGTGAAGTATATGACCCAGAAGAATTTGGAATATATGGATTTGGAACAGAAAGAACATTAAGGGATTATGAAAAATATGCTGGCGTTTGTTTTAGTCAAAGGTCGGTTCAACAATACACATTAGATAAAAATTATCCGCCGAACCCATACACATATGAAACAGAAGAAGAATGGTTGAATAGTTTCAGTAAAATATTCAAGCATTGTATTGATGTTGATTATAAGAAAGTACCTGAAAAGGATTATGAGTTTTGGGCCGTTGCATTTCACGATGAAAAAGATAATACTATCTATCGAAAGGATGCGGATAAAGAAGAAATAAACAGATTATTAACGGATCCTGATGGATATGGAAAAGTTTGGCGAGAATTCCAAACAGATAAAAAACCCGCATACTGGGTTATTTGGCCATTCAGTACATCAAAGGGTTGGTGTGAAAGATTAACAGGTAATTTATAATATGGACTACGCAATTGCAACTTTTTGTTACGGGGAAAGATACTATAATCAAGCAAATCGATTGATTATGTCACTTAATAATCTGGAAACCCCGCCCGAAATTTTTATTGTAACGGATAATCCAGATGCTATTACCACCTTACCGTTTGTTCGTAAAAAGAATATTGCGGATTATTCAGAAAAATATCTATCCTATCATAAAAATTATTATGGGTTTGACTTTTCGGTAAAACGATTTTCAGTATTATTTGCGTTTGAAAGCGGGTATAATAAGGTTGTATTAGTAGACGCGGATGCAGTTATAAATGATGCATTATACACCCACGATAAAGTTAATGAGTGTTTTTTGGATAACGCTATTGCGGGACAAGTGGCGTATAACTTTAATGAACAGGTACACACCAATAGTCAATTGGGGTTACGATTTTTACATTACGAAAAAACATTTAATGTTGAATATGATAAGAATAGGTTAATATCAATGCCAGAAGATTGTATTCAATATATATCAATTAGTGATGACCTAAAATTTAAGTTCATTGATACTTGGAACGAATGTATTCGTATAAAGGAAGCAGATAACTTATCAAACATACCTGCGGGGAATATTGATGAAATGTGCTTCGCAGCATTGTATAATGGTATTGATGTTAAAAATAATTCGGACATACACATAAACCTACTATATCCAGTCCACGAGAAGTGGTATTAAACTATGAAGATAATAACAGGAATTTTTAAATGTAATTATATCGATGAAAGAACGGGATCGATATATAAAAATGACGCTTTGCTATCAATAACGATTAGGAACATAATATTTCCGGATTATAACTATATCATTTACACCGACAGGCAAACAATAGAATCGGGATATTATGATTTTTCACATTATAAAAAGGATAATGTCACAATAAAAGAAATCAATCTTGATGATTACGCACTTTCTGGCGCGTATGAAGAATTAAGAAAAAAGTATCTTACTAGTGACGATATTGGATATGAAAGAACAATCACGGTAAATAATTATGCAAAAGTAATGCATAACAAAAAGAATTTCCTAATTAATTCTATTGATAATTTGGATGAGGATTATGTATGGATAGATTCTGGATTATTTGGCACATCGTGTTCTGATGCTTGGAGGGATAGAATGGAAGAAATTTGTCACACCAAGAATTTTTTGGATAAATTACAATCTAAAATAAAGAATCATCAAATGTTTTTTCTTACAGGTTCAAAAGATTTAATTAATTATCGAACACACCAATTATTAACACAGTATTATCAAGGAAATTATACCCCGGAATGTTCGGTATCTGGCGGATTATTTGGCGGTAAAGGTAGATACATCAAAGAGTTTTTTGATTCGTATGATGATATTTTATCATTCTTCATTAAAAATAACTTTCCTGTTTGTGACCAAGATGTTTTTGTTGGAATTCTATCAAAATATAAAGACAGGATAACCAGATATAATTTTGCCGAGTGGAATGACTATCAAAAACCAATATTGGAAATCCTTGATGTATATAATCCGATGGCGTATTCAAATAATAAAGTGTATATATTTTAAGTGATGTCAGTTACAATAGTTACTGGTATTTGGGATATCAAAAGAGAAGAACTTTCGGAAGGTTGGAATAGGGGATTTGACCACTATTTGAACAACCTTAAAAAGTTGATGAGAACCGATGACAATATGATTATTTTCATTGAAGAAAGATATAGAAGTTTCGTTGAAGAAAATCGTAAAGATGAAAATACGCAAATTATTGTTAGAGAATTAGATTGGTTTAAAGGGAATGGTGAAATGTATCAAAAGATACAGGACATTCGACAAAATCCTGATTGGTTTAATCAGTCTGGTTGGTTGCCAGAAAGCACTCAAGCAAGATTAGATATGTACAATCCAATTGTTATGTCTAAAATTTTTCTATTAAACGATGCGTCAATTTTTGACAAATTTAATTCAACGCACTTGGTTTGGGTTGACGGAGCGTTAACCAATACAGTTCACGATGGTTATTTCTGGAAAGACAATGTAATCAGGAAACTTGACAAATATTTTGATAAGTTTAGTTTTGTTTGTTTTCCATATGATGGTAAGGTTGAAATTCACGGATTCAAATATGAAGAAATATGTAGGTACGCTGACGCGGCCGTTGACAAGGTTGCCCGTGGCGGTATATTTGGCGGGCCTAAAGATGTAATTCACGAGGTTAATAACCTATATTACTCACTATTAACAGATACATTATCCAGCGGATTAATGGGTACGGAAGAAAGTTTGTTTACGATTATGGTCTATCAACACCCCGAACTATTCCAATATTACGAAATAGAAAATAATGGATTACTCGGTAAGTTTTTTGAAGATTTGAAAAATGATACATTGGAGGTTAAGTTGGAAGGTAAAATAGAATCTGTTGTAAATCTTTTAGATACATCAAAAGTGGGATTATATGTTATAACATTTAATAGCCCGAAACAATTCGAAAAATTAATCCTGTCAATGTGGGAGTATGATAAAGATTTCATCCAAAAAACAAAGAAATTTCTATTGGACAATTCTACTGATTTATCAACAACGCCAGAATATGTGGAGTTGTGTGAAAGATATGGATTTGAGCACATTAAAAAAGATAATTTAGGTATATGTGGCGGAAGGCAATTCATAGCGGAACATTTTGACCAAAGTGGATTGGATTATATGTGGTTTAGTGAAGATGATATGTTTTTTCAGAATAAACCTGAAGAAGTATGTCGAAATGGTTTTAATCGATATGTTCCCAAGTTGTATGAAAAATCCCTTGAAATCATTAATAAAGAAAATTTTGATTTCTTGAAGATAAACTTTAGTGAATTCTACGGTGATAATGGAACACAATGGAGCTGGTATAATGTGCCGCAGAAGGTAAGAATAGAATTGTTTCCGGATAAACCCATATTACCGAAGCACGGATTGGGGAATCCGCCAAAAACAAAATTCAATAATATCAAATCACATAGAGGATTACCCTACATAGACGGTGAAATATATTACTGTAATTGGACACAACTTGTTAATAGAATAGGGAATAAGAAGATGTTTATTAATACCACTTGGGCACATCCGCACGAACAAACTTGGATGTCCCATATCTATCAATTAACCAAGACAGGGGAAATTAAACCGGGATTATTGTTGATAACCCCGGTTGAACACGATAGGTTCGATTTTTATGATGGTAAATTAAGAAAAGAATCATAATATTTATATAGAAAAGTCGGAAGACATAAAATGGAAATTTACATTAAAATGGATGACCCAAGCAGTACGCAAAAAACTGAAAGCGATAAGCAACAAGAAGACTCGCCTGATTTTTTACAGGGAGACTTCCTTAATGTTAGCGATGTTTTTTCTGCCATTCGGATACGACGCAATTTTTCTTCTAATAATGAAATGGACAAATTCTTATTGGATTACGGATTTAATTTTTTACCTTATTTCGGGGGGGTTCTTTATGTCATATATTATTTCGGGACGATTATTAACTAAAAAATAATTTTTATTATTAAGTATAGTTAATCTTTCTTTTCTTCTTTCTTTGGCATATCGGGTTTTTGTAACCCCTTTTTCATTAAATCCTTTTTTTCTTGTTCTTTTTTAGCGGCTTCTTCGTGTTGTTTATGAATTGCTGCTCTTTCTTCTTCAGTAAGTTTAAACGCACTCATTTTGTTTGGTTTTTATTTTAATAATATCCAAGGCTTCGGTTTTCTTATTTAATAAGACGGCACATTTTTCATATGCCTCCTGATCCTCAAATATTTTTATTAATGCATCAGTTATTTCAATATATAGTTCCAAATCGTTATCATACGAAACAACCGTGTTTGTATTATGATACAGATTTAAACTATCATTGTCAAGGCTTTTCAAAAAATCGTATATCATTTGCAGTTCACTATCGGTATAGGCACCAATATGAAGAATACGAATCGCCTGCAAAATAAAATTAACTGACATACTCAATATAAATACATAAATTATACTACATTACTTATATTTATTAGATATTTATCTTCGTATGAAAATAATAATAACCGAAAATCAAGTCAGAGACTTAATAGATATTTTAACAGAGGACGAGGCACAATCAAATTCTGTGCTCAACAATACCGGATTAAAATCATTAGAAAGTCTTATGTCACTATATCATGATCCAACCGCTGAATTAGTAAAAAGAATGGGGCCAAGTATTAAAAAATACCTAAACAAAATAGGTGGTAATACCGATAATACTAGTACCGATACAACCCCAAACATTCCATCTGGTGTTGAATTAATGAATCCGTTGGGTAAATCACAATATAGAATATCAAGTGGATTTGGCGCTAGCCGTGGCGGTAGGCCACATAAAAGTGTTGACCTATCAACACCAAGCGGGACACCTGTATACGCCCCCGCGGATGGTAAAGTTGTTTCAGCGAGGGACACAACACCAAATCGTTGTGGTGGATTCATAAAAATTGACCACGCAAACGCAATAACTAAATTTTGCCATTTAAGGAAATGGGTTGTATCCGTAGGTCAAAATGTTCAACAAGGACAAATTATAGGTTATACAGGTGGAGGTAATTCGGATCCATATCGTGGAACATCAACCGGGCCGCATTTACATTACGAAATACAAAATAAAAGTGGTATTGCTTTAAATCCTCAGCAATCCCAATATGGATTAGCATAAGACTAAAAATATGACAATAGTTGAATATACATTTAATGAAGAAACGGGGATTTTAAATGTGGATTTTACATTATATGAAGATGATGTTGAAGTTGACAGGGAATTAACATTTAATTTTTGGGATATTGAATATTATCTACCAAATATAACAAATATGGATGATTTAGTTCATATAACCGAGGATATGGTGCACGAGTTAATAAAGCAATATCTGAAGGAAAACGAATTTTTAGGTGAAGACGAAATATAATATGGAATTTTTAGACGATAGAAAGAAAAATACTTTAAATGCGTTTGTCAAATTTGTAGTGAAAAAACTTCAAATAGAAACGCCGCCAACTATTGTTATTCAAAATGGTAGGGGACAATTGAAAACAACAGCCAACTATGACTATACAAAAGAAAATAAGATAATGAAAGTCAATTGTAAGAATAGGTTAATGGTTGATGTGTTACGAAGTATTGCTCACGAGTTAACTCACCATAAACAATGGGAACAAGGTCGTCTAGAAGTTAAACCACCAGACATTGGCGGCGAGATTGAAGATGAAGCAAATGCAAAGGCTGGACAGTTTATCAAGATGTTCGCCCAGATTGATAATACAATATATGACGAATAATTTGTTGCTTTTTGGTATCAGAAACGAATTATAAGTCAATTTTGTGTATTTATATGTTATGAAACTGATAATAACCGAAAAGCAACTTAAACATCTGGTTTCCAAAATTGCGAGCCAAGAAATTGACGAAGTTGAGGACACACCGACATCCACGCCAGAAAGCGAAGCTGGGGTTGAAGAACCAACAAGTGGTACATCAGGCGGGCAAGAACCCGAAGCAACAGACGGTTATCCAGATGTTCATAAATGGGATAGTGGTGCGACAAGAGGGCCAGGGAATACATTAGGAAATACCAAATGGCCATCCGCAAACCAACAACCTAAAAGGGATAAAGCAAATACATTGAATTAAAATGATAAGTTTAGTAACAGAGACCGAACAATTATTTAATGAACAACGCAATAAAAAGAATTATATTTTTGAAGCGTGTGTTACTGTTAATGGACGATATTATGTTATCCAAGATAATGTATTTGATATTAAAGAACAAAAATCATTAGGTAATATTTGGGAGTCATTAGATATATTTAAAACTATATTTCAGAATACAATTTTAAGTAATAACGAATATACCCAAATTAGAGAGGGTATTTTGAGTTTACCTATATTAGAGGGACAACAAAATCTATATGGATTGCGTGACATATTACTGGAGTTCAATTTCTTTCAAGATACTTGGCTTGGCAGAGAGGCACAAAAAGCTGGACAAAGTATTGCAGACTTTGCTGTTACATCGTATGATGGACTAAAAAAGTTTGGTATTGCTATATCGCAAGGCCAATGGTCAGAAATTGTTAATTTATTGGGAAAAGGTGTAAAATATTTACTACGAAAATTAAAAAACGCATTATATAGTACCATAGGAATGATAGTTGACGCAATTTTAGTTGCATCGGGAATTGGAAAATCAGTCCAATGGATACCGTGGGCATTGGTTATGGCCCTTGATATATATCAAATTACAACAAATGATTGGCCAGCCGAAGAACAAAATTATCCATTATGGATGAAATATTTGTCTTTGGGTTTTGATGTTTTGGGATTGGTTGCTACGGGAGCGGCGGCTAAAGGTGCAAGAGCATTATTTAATCCACTTTTAAAAGCATCTAAAATGGGGCCACAAGCCACTGCAAAATATTTAGCCAAAAATCCAAAAATGTTACAAGTTATAGATTCAATGATTAAGGGTGTAAGTAAAGTTCCTACATTACTTAAAAATGCACAATCAATGATTGCATCTAAATTTCCAGCAGGTGCTAATTTTATTGGTGGAATTATGGGTAAATTATCATCTATTTTAAGTAGTATGGTATCAACATTAAAAACATTAACTGGTGGGGCAACGGTTGCTGGAAAAACAGCCAGAACAGCTCTTGGAACAGGCGGTATATTATATGGCGTTGACAAATATACAGAGCATAGAGGAGAAAAACAAATGAATGATTTGGAACAAGCAATCAAAGCATCGGGGGTTGTTCCTGAATTCGATATAAACAGTATTTAAACAAATAAAATAATGGAAAATAAAATCAACGAAGAATTAAGAAAACATAGATTACTTCTTAATTATAACGAGGGAAAAACATTAAGTGAAAATGAAATTACAATATTCCCGATGACCGAGCAATTCGATAATACAGAAGAGCATCCAATAACATCTGATATAGACGAACAGTTTGAAGAATCTGAAACATCCAATCCATCAGAACTTGATGAGCAAGGATACTTTAGAACATTATTTACAAACACAATAAAAGATGCAAAAACTTTAAAGGCAACCGATAGAGCTTTGTATAAGTCATTGGAAGATGTAATCAGATATTCAAGGGCTGAAGGTAATGAAATAAAAGGATTGACTAAACCTAATGGTGTTAATCATTTACCTATTCAAAATGTTGATGAATTAATTTTAGCAGTTAAACAAGGATTAAGGCCAAATGAGTTAGGTAAATTATATACTGGATTATTAAAATCGGCGTCAACGCCAAAAACTATGTTAGATCAAGCCGCTTTTGAACTTGTTAATAATAAAAACTTTATTACCAAATATAAAGGATATAAAAGTGACGCAGCACTTAGAACCGAATTGGCAAATAGAAAATATAGTCAAGAAGGTATTGAAGCAATAATAAGGCAAACCAAAACCAATAAAGCATTCCAAGCGGCTAGAAAGGGTGCGGGAACAGCTGGTACTGCCAAACCAGTTGCTGGAGGAGCCGCAAATGTACAACAATCTGCAATGGATATGTTAAAGAAATATTCACAAGCGGCAAAACAAAAAGTAGCTAAAATAGCAAACAGATTAAGTAAAAAACAATTATTGCTGTACGGATTATTTGCTGGCGGGGCAGCCGCCGCCTATCTATTGTGGAAAGAATTCAGGGGTGATGGAAAAGGTGACGAAGCAATGTTGCCAGATTGTATTGCAAATTTACCGGATATTCAATTTGTTCCTGGTAAAGGTGGTGTTGTTGTAGGTAAATTACCTGATGGTATAGACGAAAAATCTAGAGGTCATAATGGATTATATTTTTGGCCCAATAAAAGAGTAACAACCGTTGATGGCCAAGTGAAAGGAACATATTATTGTATTGGAGGAAAGGCTGCAAGTGGTGGAGGAGGAGCATTAACAATGCGTCAACCTGGCGTACATACAATGTATGAGCAAACAAATCCATTAAATCAAAATATTGCCGATGTTGAAGGAAGATATAGTAATGTAAAAATTATTTGGGACGGTGAAAATGGGGCCGCTGGCGGAGGTGGTGGAACAACATTTACCCTATGTACTGATTTTCCATTTCAATATAAATGTAAGAATGAAAAAATAAAAGAAATACAGGTTTGCTTAGGTTTTCCTGTAAAATATCAAACAGGAAATTTTGGGCCTATTACACAAAAAGCATTAACGAATAAAGGATATGATTTAAGTGGTGGTATTACCGAAGACATCTATAATAAAGTTAAAGCGGATTGCGGTGGTACAACACCAACACCAGAAACTCGTAATACAGAACCAATGAAACCAATGGAGCCAAGACCTGCTGGACAAATTGCGCCAATAAATCCTGGTCTTAAACTTCAACCATTAGCGCCAAGAAATCCAATAACTAATCTCCCAGAAGATGCTCAACCATATGATGTATACAAAGCGTTATATAAATTAGGTTATTTTAATGTACCTAATCGTGGAGACAGAAGGATTAGATATAGAGGGCCAGAACTTGACGCAGCTCAACTTGGTAAACTTGATGAATATTTTACAGGTCAGGGGTATTATAGAAGAAGAACGGTTCCAAAACCTGATGATGAAATTAAATATGTTTGGGCACCAAATAAAGAATAAAGATGGACAAAATAACATTAATTTTAAAAGAAGAGTTAAAAAAAGAACGGGATAATTATTTGACCGAATCTTTTAAATCCTTATCTGAAATTCCAGATAGGGATTTACTTGTTCAAAAATTAGGTGAAACAACAATTAAATTAATTGAAGATGGTTACACCCCTGAAGAAATTACATTAATTGTTGAACAAGATGGTGGTATTTTTGGTGCGTTGAAAGATAAGGAAGGCAAATTTAATTTGTGGAATACTATTCTAGGTGGTGGGAAATCAATGTTTTTTGAACAAATGATTCGAATATTATTTGTTGATATATTAGGGATGAGCGAAAAATGGGGTCAAAGTGCCGCCATTCTTCTTTCTGATTATAATCCATTACATATATTAAGATTATTTAAAAATCAACAATATTGTACACAGGAAGTAACAGAGTTAGCTCCTGCAATTATAGAAATTATTATTAATAATAGTCAATTTGGAGGGGAATCTCAAGAAACAATGACAATGGGTGGTGTTGGTAAAGTTGGTGTAAGAAATGTTGCGATTGAGGCTTTCCGTGAATCAAATCTTGATGATATAATCGCCAGGAAAATTTGTGAATATATATGGAAATAAACAAAAATAAAAAAGAAAATATTGATGAAATTAATACCGAAACAGTATTAATGGCATTAGGATTTATACCTGTTATTGGTGAGGTATTCGATACTATTCTTATTATAAAATATTTTAAGGAAAAAAGATGGATTGAAGGATTTTTAATGATAATTTCGTTAATTCCTGTCGTTGGGGATAGCATAGTTAAACCATTTCTTTTTATGTTAAAGAAATTTGGTGGAGCAAAATCCGCAGCTAGGTTCGCCGAATTTCTTGCAACAAATCCAAAAGCGGCCGCGTTGTACAAAAAAATGGGGCCAGCTTTGAGTTCACCAAAGGTTACTGAATATATTGCCCAAATTTCGAAAAAATACCCGAATATAGCAAGAGATATGAAAGCGGCCCAATCATTTCATTTAGCTGAAGTTGGTAAAATTGGTTCTACAATAGAAAAAGGCGTTGGAAGAGCGGTTAAACAAACTTTTCAAAATAGGGCGTTAAATAAATTTATTGCACGAACAGGGCATTCACCATCTACTTGGCTTTCTAATTGGTGGAATGTTGTGTATAAAGGAAAAATTGCCAGAAATGTTGCGATGAAGAAAGCTATTTTAAGTAGTAATTTATTGGGTGCGTTAGGCGTACCTAATTTTGAAAGTTTGGAAAGTTTTCTTTCAACAAAAGAAGGAGCAGAAAAGGCGATGAATACACCCGAATTTGTAAATATGTATAATCAAACAACAACCCCGCAGGATGAACAAATGATTCAACAACAATCAAGTGGAGAATCTGGCGGTGGATTATTATCAAATCTTAGCGGATTAGTTAAACCAGCACTTATTGGTGGAGGCATTGCATTATCAATACCTATGTTAAAAAAAATCGCAAATATCGCTATTCGTGATTAAATGATGATATTTATTAATGAGTTTAATGGTTTGGCCGCCATTGAATGATAAAAGAGGTAACGAAAGGGGAGGTATTCCAGAATCTAAAAAATAAGGGGCGTTGAAACCCCTTATTTTTTTGCGATGAGAGTTTGTGTCTACGCCGGCTATGTCGATATTGTTTATACACACTTACCTAAGGTTATCGTACCTTTTTTCATCGTTTGTGGAGACGCCGGGTGTCGAACCCGGGTCTTGCTCGCCCAAATATAAACGGACTACACGCTTATTCTGTTATTCACAACAGACAAATATTCGGTTCTTATTTTTACATTAGTACCAACAACTGTGTATTTTTCTTCATGTTTATACAGGAAAGAATAACTAAAACGAATCCTGTCTTTGGACTTCTGTTGCTGGGTTGATATCCTAACCGACCCCTTGTGGTTACTTAACCTTAATTAAGCTGCCACTTTAGAAGTTGCAAGTAAACCTGCAATTTCCATTTGATTATAAATGTTGCCATTTATGAGAATACCACCATAGATTTAAGTCGTAGATGATGTCCGACTGCGTGCCCATTTATACCCGAAACGCCAATCAATGCCTGTCGTCCCCGTATATTTTCAAAGAACAAAAAAGAAATACTGATTAAGGGGAATTGGTTTACCCCAAATGTTCAACCTCAATTCGAGCCTTGTCAAGTAGTCCAACCGCCATACACCTTATTACGGGATTGGCTTATGTACTATCCTTTGTGCCGTTTTTTCGAACTATAACGGGAAGTTAACACGCCTGCTAGTGACAATCAGTATTTCAAATAACTTTTGCAAATATAGAGATAAATATTGGAATTACCAACTTGTTTTATAAAAAAAATTATGTTATCTTTAGTTGCATAAAATATACTAATTATGAGAACAAGAAAAAACAAAGTTGTTGTTGCATTTTCGTCACATCTGGGCGTTGAAAAAAATAATGAATTTATTAGTCATATACATAAAACAATCGGATGCGTTCACGATGTTATTTGTTATGAAAATTATAATCAATATTCACTTGCAAGTTTATACAACAAAACATTAAAAGAACATTCGAAAGATGATACAATCATTGTATTCTGCCATCCTGATATTAAAGTCAAAACCAAAAACTGGGGAAGAATTTTAATTAATCAATTTAATAATTCAAATTATGGTATTATAGGAGTTGCTGGTACAACTTATCTATCAGAAACAGGTAGATGGTGGGAAGACACAAAAACTATGTTTGGAATTGTTAATCATACCGATGGGGTCAGGGAATGGGAAAATAAATATTCGGCGCCAATTGGTGGAATTCAACCAGTAGTTACTATTGATGGAGTATTTTTCGCTGTGGATCCTGATGAATTGGTACACAACTTTGACGAAAAATATGGAAAATTCCATTTCTATGATTTAAGTTTTTGTGTTCCTAATTATTTGGACGGTGTTGACCTTGGCGTTATAACAAGTATCCGAATCGTACATAGTTCGGTTGGTATGACCAATGATGATTGGGAAACAAATAGAACACAGTTTGTCGAAGAATATAAAGATGAATTACCTATTGCAATTGAACCAATATATAAGAATCTTGATGTTAAATTGAATAAAGAACCAAAAGTATCTGTTATCATTCCGACAAAGAATCATTTTGATATTTTATTGAATAATATTATATCGTGGAAAGAACATGTTAACTATAAAAACTATGAAATATTGATTGCAGATACGGGTAGTGATCCTGATGTTTTAGAAAAGTATAAGGACATTTTGGATGACCAAATCAAATTAGTTAAATATGATTATTATAACTTCGGCCAAATCAATAATGATATGGTTAGAAATCATACTACCGAAGATACTGAATTAATACTATTCTGTAATGACGATATTCGTTTATTGAACGATGCACTTAGCAGATGTGTTCAGGTCTATAATGAAACAAAAAGTCCCGGGACAATTGGAATTAGGTTACATTATGACAATGGAACAATTCAACATAACGGGATTGTTTATTTTGAAGATAATGAAGGAAACTTACATCTAAGTCATAAAGATATAAGACAATCGGCAAATTATTCAACTGGGGTACAATATAAATCTCAGGGAAACACCGCGGCATTTATGTTAATCAATCGGAAATTATTTATTGAAATGGGTTGTTTCAACGAAGAATATGTTGAATGTTTTGAAGATGTTGAATTGAATTTTAAATGTCTTTTGAAGAGAAAGAAAAACATAACGGTATCCGATGCTGTCGCATACCATTATGAATCTCTATCAAGAAATCAGGATCCAAGAAAACTTGAAAAGTTACAACTGGATTATAGCAAAAGATTACATCCATTCTACCAAGAGAATAGGGACGCATTAAGGAAATTCTTGAAATAATTAATCCCATTCAGACAGATAAAGCCCTCTTTTTTCAATACCACAAAGGAGGGCTTTTTCTATGTCACAATGATAAATAATTGCTTCATTGTCGGGGCTAACCATACAAGTATTACCCATCATTGCATCGTCAAAACTTTTCATATCGATATTTGGGTATTCCTTTAGAAGTTCTTCGATTTCAGACGCAATAAAACCCTGTGGGTATTTGGTTTTATAACTATAAACCTTATCATAAACTTCCTGATAAAGTTTCTGTCTTGGAGTCATTTTTTTTATGACTTCATTTTCTCGTTTCTTGGCCGCGTTGAATACTTTCTTATCTGAAGTAACAATACTTGCCCTATCGTTTTGACGATGGTACTCCGACTCGTAGACATAGAATGTTGTCTGTTCGATGAAGATTTTTGCTCCGATTTTTGTTTCTTTAATCATTTTTTTGTAATTTTGTCCCGCAAATGTAATGCAAATTTTTGAATAAGCCAAAAAAAGTGAAAAAAAAGCCGGAATGTTTCCGGCTTTTGGGCTGTAACGGGTTAATCCCCAGCTCCACCACTTGGTTTAATTCAAACCAAGAAACTATTTATAACAAAAAATATACACAATAAATGTCAAAAAATCAACTGTTGTTTTCTTAATCTTTGAATTACACATCTGATAGAACTTTTAGGTATATTCATTTTTAACCCTATTTCGTATTGTTTTAATCCGTTTAAATAATTATTTTTTATTTCATTAACTATATCTGGCGAAAATCTTTGTTTTAAAAGTTTATGGTTATTTAAAAATTCGTTAAATTTATTGAACTTTCTTGAATATATAACATTGTTATCATAAAGTAGATGATATAATTTTTTTAAATTGTTACTTCCTCTAACTTCTAATTGACAAGAATAATTTGATGGGGTTCTATACCTTATTTTGCTTGATGATATGTTGTTATATAATAGATATTCTTTTATTTCAGTTAACACCCAAATATTTCCAGTGAACGACGCAGTGTATTCTTCGGAACGGTTTTTATATTTTGATGACGATATTGATCCATCACCATCGAAAAATCCACATAACATCGAATTATATAATCTTTGATTAGAAAGTAATGGAAGATTTTTTGATTCGTATGTTTTATTTGGAACAATACCAACATCAATTAATTTTTTTCTTATTTTTCGCGACACGATTTGGAATCTAATATAATCGTTAGTATGAGGTTTGATTAAGTAATCGGTTTTAAGCTCATCTTTTATGAATTCTAAAATTTGAATATCTCGTTTGTGTATGATAATACTGAAACCGTTATTACTAATACTTCCATCAGCATATAAAAACCCTAAAACATATGCCTGTTTATCAGAATCGATAATATTAAAATAATCATCATTAATTATGTGTTTTCTTTTTCTACCCATTATATTTATCTTTGTAAATAAATAGTTAACTGACTACGAAAAACATCATCTTAATGAAAAATATTTGATATTTATTGTTATGAAAATGACTAATCTTTTATTATTGGAATCAACAAACGAACAAATTGTTTTATTATTTTTAAAAAACATAATAAAAAACACGGAATGGGAAAATAAACTTTTTGGTGTAGGTGGATTTGTGCGTGATGAAATAATGGGTAAAGATCCAAAAGATTTAGATTTTGTGGTAAATGGTGGAATAACAGCTGGAATAGATTTTGCAAATTGGCTCGGAAACCGCCTTGGAAATTTTAAGGAAGGAAGCAATCCTGTAATATACCCAAGATTTGGAACAGCAAAATTATCTTTACTAAATAATAAACAGGGATTACCTAGTATTGATTTGGAATTTGTTGCTCCAAGAAAAGAAAAATACAAAACTGGAGATAGAAACCCAGATGTTGTTGGCGGTGATTTAATGGATGAAGTAAACAGGCGAGACATCACTATAAACACTTTAATGAAAAACATTTCAAATGATGAAATCATCGATCTAACAGGTAAAGGAATAGAAGATATTAATAATGGAATAATAAGAACGCCAACAAACCCAGATGTCACTTTAAATGATGATGGTTTAAGATTATTAAGAATTGTAAGATTTTCATCAAAGTATGGATTTAAAATATCTGGGGAAACATTAAGGGCGATGAAAAAAAATGCGCATATAATTAACACAATATCTAAAGAACGAATATCAGATGAACTTAATAAAATTTTAATATCACCAAGGCCCACCGAAGGTATACGCTTACTTAAAATAACAGGAATATTAAATTATATTTTACCAGAATTTAATGATGCAATTGGTATGATTCAGAATAAACATCACAAGGATGATGTTTTTAAGCATACAATGTCTGTGCTATCTAAAACCCCTCCAGACCTTAAAACAAGACTTATGGCGCTATTTCACGACATAGGTAAGGTATTGACCCGAACAGTCACTCCGGATGGTTCTGTGCATTTCTATGGACACGAGAAGGCTAGTGAGGAAATGGTAAGAAATATTATGACCCGACTTAAATATCCCGGGGAACTAATCGATGCCGTTGCACAGGGCGTGGGCCAACATATGGCATTAAAACACGGTGAAGATGATACATCACAATTAAGTGATAAATCATTAAGAAAATTCTCGGCCGCGGTTGGGGATAATTTGGAAAATATATTGGATTTGATTCACGCTGATAATATATCACACGCTGATGAATCCGCTATGCCAAATCAAATAGAACTTGTTAAACAGCGTATAGAACGATTAAACACCCAAATTGATAAGAGTAATAATAAATTACCTATCAATGGTGATGATATTTTGGCAATGGGGATTAAACGAGGCCCAATTGTTGGAAAAATGTTAAATGCAATTCAGGACGCTTGGTATGATAATCCAAACATTACCAGAGAAGACGCAATTAATATTGTTAACAAGATTAAACTTGAAAACAATATTAATGAAATAAAGGATTTGATTAATTATTTAGGATAGGAACATTAAGTTTTGTTAATTCGTATTTTAAATTAACTCTAGCCCTCCATAAAAAAGATTTTACTGATTCTGGTTTAATACCATATATGGCGGCAATTTCCCGAACCTTTTTTCCTTCTATGATATATTCCAACACTTCCTGTTCGCGTTGGGTTAATTTCTTCATACATTCTATTATTCTATCTTCACCCTCATCGTAGATGTCAAATTCTATTTGATATGCAACATTTTCAACATCAGATTCGGGGGTAAGATCTTCAATGGATACGGTTCTATGTCTTTTAGGACTAAATTTTTGTTTATAAAAATGAATTGCCATACCGACTAACCAAGTAATCATTTTACCTCGTCTGAAGTCAAATTTACCCCATTCCAACGCTTTAAGAATAACATTACTTGTTATATCTTCATCGTAATGTTGTCCATATTTCTTTTTAGACCAGCCTATTAATTGTGGTAATGCTTTGGATAATTCTTCATCAAATTTAATGGTTCTACCATTGTGATGCAGTCTTAAATCACGAAGTTCCCTTCGTTTTGCATTACCCAATCCAGATTTACCAAGTTCTCTACAAAGTTCACGAATTCGTTCTTTATCAATTGAAGTTATACGATTATAAAGCATAATACGGGTTTGTTCCCGTACTTTATCTTTTGTTCTACCGGGATGGCCTTTTTTAAAACTATTTCGCCCCGGACTATCAATAAGATTTTTCTTTATACATTGATCATAATGAGAAAGTGTTTTTTCCCTTTGTTTTAATGAATCTGCTTTAGACCATAGAGCTTGTTTAATATTTAATCCAAAGGTGGCTTTATAATCACCTGATGTCATTCTGTGTGTATATCTTAAATGATTTGACAATCGATTAAAGAAATTTCCACAAAGTTCACATTTAAGATGACCATCATCGTTGTACTCAATAATTCCGTAGGGCATAGTAGTTAGTGTTGTAGTTAGGTAAAAGTTACTATAACATTTGGAGGGTCAACAAAGGTATGCTAATAAATTCATATTTCCAAATAATATAATCAATATTAAAAATTAATTTTTAATATAAAGAATGGGTGGCGTTTAGGACAAACTCAACATAAAAAAACCACTTAATATGAAATTAAGTGGTAAATCTTTATTGTGCCTGAGATTACGGCATTTTATAATTAGCTTTCAGGTTATTATTAGTTCTCCCTTTATCCACCACTTTTTGAGCGGTACTAATCAATGACGGTGAGTAAACCCACCAGTTTTAAAGTTACCAGATACTCTCTCCTTACTCATTACTCTTCGAAACTGCCGTTCCGATTCATCCTTGCGGGACTAGAAAACTTTCTTGAAAATCACATCAGACTTGGGATCCTTTGTGGCCGTGAACGACTCACGACTAAGTAGTCATCTATCTCTGATAACTGACGAGCACTTTTCCTTTGTTTTTAAATTTGAGTTTTTACTTCACATGTAAATTCAAAGTTTTTGGTTTGTGGATTTGTGAAGGTAGTGGCCCGCCGCCAGCTTTCCCATCTTTTGAACGGGAAAATACTAAACTACCCTCTGAAACATCCCTGTCTCCATACTTCAAGTCCGCTTCATAAAAAGAGCCTTGGTAGACTCAAATTAAGGGTAACAACAGCACCACCTGTACGCTACCTTACCTTTCGGTTTTAAACTTACTTTCATATTGAATACCGCAATCGTGAGGGTGGATGCCCCCAGTCTTTGCAACAATTCTACGAGTTATTCTTATTGGTGTTCCCACCGCAACGAGACGACCCACATCGCCCCGTCATTCAACCATTTCACCTACAGTGTTACCCTCGGTTAATCAGGTTAAACGATATCTCGCTTGTCTACTCGAGTCCATCCCCGAAGGGTTGGGCCGCAAGTCCAATAAACCATATGGACTCACTTTATACTACTTTCGTAGTTTATTTAACGACTATAGACCGCCGTATTTTTATAATAATTCAAAGAACTTTTCTTCTTAATTTTCGACAAAGGTAAAGCGTTTTTTAATACGCCCGACATTTTGATGAAAATATTTTTATTTTTTTTGCGACCGGTAGAAGTTTCGCTCTTCTATTACCACCCCGATTTGTTAAACCGTCTGACTCATAAGTATGTGGGGTAGGGAACTGTCATTGTTCGAACCGGTCAGGATTCTTTTGAAAATATAGAGAATAGTTTTCACATTTCAAAATATTTTCAAAAGAATTTTTTACACTCCCATCAACTTTCCAGTTGATTCGTAGGATTCCGAGAAGTCTTCGTACTTAAAATAAGTATCAACATTCTGATCCAAAGTTACTTGCTTACCTCTCGCTTCAACATGTAACAAAACTAAATCATAGACACTTACCTTTGGCGGTTTAATCAACGCTTCGATTTGTTTGAAATCTGACGCTTTTGCAATGCTTAATCCGCTTGTATCGTCATCTTCATCAACTATGATATATTCCCTTGCTTCCAAGTCGATAATAGCACAATTTACTTTGTTCTTCAAGTTGTTGATGATATGAGCCCTTGTAGTTGTTTCAGGCAACCAAATCTTATTTGATTTAGGGTATTCCCTTTCCATTATACCGAAGTAGTTGTCATCAAATAATTGTGATGAATGGTTATAATTATTTGCTTGTATCAAGACATACTTGTAACCAGCCGCCAACGCTTTTTCAATGTTGACATCAACATATTCGGCACAATCACCTGTTCTTACCCAAGAGTCGCCAGAGTGGGCGCAAATATCATTTAATTTTAGATGCGTCCAGTCAACAATCGAAGTCTTTTTATCACCAGCCAAGACTGCTGATAAGTCGATTGTTATACCTGTTGACTTTTTCGAAAAGTGAAGATATGGCCTGATGGTCTTTGCTTCAGGGTTTTCGAAAGGAATCCTTTGTCCTCTAACGCTTGGCTTGGTTGAGAAGTTCATACTTCTCATATTTGTTGGTAATGGAATCTTTTTCAGTTCTTCATCAATCCAACAGTTCCCAAGTGCAGGAAGAGTTGCAAACTTTTCCTTCAGGGTTTCAAACAGTCTCCTGTGAATACCTTCAACCATTTTTGGTGGAAGGGCAGGTAACGATGGTAGTTGGGTGCGTTTTCTTGCTCCCTTTACCCTGATTGACCTGTCATTCTTTGGTTGTAATCTATCTTCAAAATGTGAATATACTTCGAATAACACCTTGTTAGATGTTCCTTTTAAAACTTCTCCCAAGTAATTCATAATAAGCACCAAATCCTTTGGATAGGTACGAACCAGCCAGTCAATCCTTCTTGAGAATTCACCGGGCCTTTGTGACAGAACCTTTAGACCACTTTCCAAATCCTTCTTAAATGCTTCGTTAAGCTGGGAATACCAAGACTTAACCTTTTCATTTCTGATTTTGTAAAAAGCGGAAGCGGTTTTTGGGTATAGTGATTTGTATTCTGCAGGGTGAAGAATTTCGCCAAGACGAATCCATCTTTGGTCTTTTAAAACCATTTCCCTAGGATCACAGTTGGTGTTTTCCAACAGACTCAACAGATATTTCCTTTCCTTACGGGCAAATTTCTTGAATTTGAATTTATCCCTTGCAGGGTTATCAATCCTTGTTCTGCTCCATCTGCTGGCTTTCACCGTTGGATATGGAACTTTTGGAAGACTGATATCACCGCCAGAAAGATGAATAGCAATTCTTAATACATCGGTTGGAGTCTTAACTGGTAGACCTTCAATACCCATACCTGCTAATGTACAAAGATTTTCTTTGAACGGAATTTGTGCAGGAAACATCAACTTTTCACCACTTGTAACAAACCATTTGATAATGGCAAGATCCTGTGGTGTTAAACTCTGGTTGATAGATACCAAATCGGTGAAGATTCTTGAGAATCTTTCGGATGTGGCATAACCAATCATATTATATTTGATGTTTTCAAAATTGATTGGTCTTTCATATTCAACTGTCGTTGGCTCCCAAGTGCCGTGGCTCCAATAATGGATAAGGGTATTCAGGAACAATTGAAAATCGGTCTGCGAAATAACTTCTTCCGGAAAGTTTTTGTAAAGCGGGCGGTAATTGCGTTTTCCACCCATAACTTCCTTTAGATAGGTTATGGCTTCGTCATTGAATTTAACGATGACGGATAAATCCGATTTTGCCAGTTCGAAAAATGCGTCTTGGTCTAACATATAACCCCATTCCATTAAATGAGATTGAACCGTCGCTACTGCGATTCTGTTATTCATTCCATCGTTTGATGGACAAACCAAGCCTTTTTGAAGAGCGATGATGTTTTTGGTTAAGATCATTGTTGTATATTTTGTTGTTAATTAAATGTTGATTAAAAAATGTTTGGGAATGTTTTCACATCCCCAAACATTCATTCTGGGTGGAAGTTGTTTACTTTGCTTTGTCAAGCAATGCACTGATAGCTTCCAATTCCATTTGAGCCTTCAATTCTGGTGAAATGATAGAGTTCAAACGAGATTCGATTTCCGCAAGTTCTTTGCGTTTTTCTTGGATAGAAATTTGGTTTACCCTTGTTTGGAAGTCGGACTTCCATTCATCGATGGTGAACCCTAACCAAGTGAACTTGTAATCGACGCCAAGTTCTGTGGCTGACTTTTCTGACTTTTCCTTGCGGTCAATCAAGAAAGCGTACATATCCACGATTTTGCGAACATCAGTAACTGTTTTAACATCAACCCTGTCGTGAGCTGAGTTTGCAGAGTAACCGAATGATCCGCCAGTTTCCCAGCAAGGTTTTTCTGCTTTTTCAATTGCTAATTTCTTTTCTTGTACTGTGTTAAACAATTGTTTAACTTTTTCATCTGTTGTTGCCATAATGTTGTTTTTTTTTGTTGTTAGTATTATGTTTATTATAATCATCCCAACTGGGATAATTGTGGGGAAGGGAGGACTTGAACCATCCGACACGCAGTTTTTCAGAAGTATCTTAATATATAGCCGAATGTTTCTGTGATTATACAAGAAATTAGACTACTGCTCTACCGCTGAGCTACTTCCCCGGGTTTTATAAGTGGAAATTCATTGAGTATATGGTGTAGGCCGTTAGACCTCCTAGAAGTAACTACAATGATAGCCACATATTCTTTTAAAATGGAAATTCGTTATGTCTGTTTGATGAAAAGTCAAGTAGAAGTAACATAAACGATAGCCATTCAATATTGTAAAATTGGAAATTGAATACATAAACATCGTCCCGTGCCTTTCGGCGGGCGGACAATGTAGGAATCGAACCTACTGAACCATAGAAGTAATGTAATTCGTAGCCAATTTTTATTTTTAAAAATGGAAATTAGGCGAGTCGTTTTTCATAGTTGGTAGCGGCTTGAAGCCGCTGGTTGTAGAAGTAACTCTGATGATACGGTTTAAAGACACCTTCGGTTGTCATGTATCAAAACCTGTAGCCATTTTGTTTTTTAAAGTGAAATGGAAATTGTATTGGTCTTGCTAACATTGGAAGTGTTTGTTTCAGAAGTAACCAGATACATAGCCATTAAATAAGGTTGTGGGAATTATTCGCCTCTTGTTTCGCCCAATGAAAATAGAAGTAAGGTCGAATATAGCCACATATGCTACATTTATTATCGTGGTAATTGTGCGTCTACTAATTGTTCGTATCTGTTAGAAGTAAGACTTTTATTCTTGGTTCGTATTCTTCTTAAAGTTTTATAGGGGTCGCTGTGACAGCCTATAAAACAAATCGTAACCAAAAAACTCACATAGCCACAATAAATTTAAATATGTCAAAGAACTTAAAAAGAAGGTAATTGTCTGAGACTGGTTGGAGATAGATCCCCCTTTCGGAGGCTCTGTCGATCATAGAAGTATCTACAAACATAGCCTTCATTTGATATTAGGGTGGGATTCGAACCCATCATCACCCCCATGTTTGCAGGGGTAGTGTTACCAATTACAACACCTAATATATTTTAAAGAACGATATAAAGAACGGAAAGTATGCTAGTCGGTTTACATTAACAGTGTATTGGCTTACGCCGAGAAGTAACTAAACACATAGCCGTTATATATAGTGGGTGACTTACACACCCATCAACTTCCCAGTTGATTCATATGATTCGGAGAAATCTTCATACTTGAAATAAGTATCAACATTATCATCCAAAGTCACTTGTTTTCCTCTTGCTTCAACATGTAAGAGTACTAAATCGTAGACACTTACCTTTGGCGGTTTTGCATATTCTTCAACCATTTTCAGGGTGTTCTTCACATCGCCACTTGCGTATGTTACGCCATCTGTATCCAAATCCAACATAATGTATTCCTTTGAAATCAAATCAATGATTGCAATTAAGGTGTTGGTTGATTCAGATTCTAACATCTGACAGCTCGTTATGGTTTCAGGCAACCAAGTCTTGTTACATTCCGGGTATTCCCTTTCCATTATACCGAACCTTGTTTCTACGGTTTTCAAACCTCTTCCGTTGAAGTTCCTTACATCAATGACTGCATATTGGAAGCCGTTTGCAATTGCGTCTGCCATATCGATATCGATATATTCAGCACACGGGCCTCTTCTATGTCTAACATCACCAGAGTGGATTGATTGTCCAACCCTCAGATTGTGGAAGTTCAGAACTTCAGTCCTTCTACCAACGAAGGTAACGCTTAAGTCCAAGTCTTCGCTTCCGTTCTTATCCATCCAATGAACGAATGGTCTAACAACTTTTGCATCTGGGTTGTTCAAAGGAATCCTTTGACCCCTGATTTTAGGTTTGGTTGAGAAGTTCATACTTCTCATATTAGTTGGCAACGGAATCTTTTTCAATTCTTCGTCAATCCAACAGTTCCCGAGTGCAGGAAGTGTTGCAAATTTTTCCTTTAAGGTTTCGAACAGTCTCCTGTGGATACCTTCAACCAGTTTCCCCGGTAATGCGGGTAGTGATGGTAATTGGGTCTTTTTTCTTGCCCCTTTTATTTGCACATACCTGTTATTCTTTGGTTCTAACCTATCTTCGAAATGTGAGTACACTTCGAACAATACCTTGTTAGATGTACCCTTTAAGACTTCGCTTAAATAGTTCATAATAAGAACAAGGTCTTTTGGGTAGGTACGAACCAACCAGTCAATCCTTCTTGAGAATTCCCCCGGTCTTTGTGAAAGAACCTTTAACCCGCTTTCCAAGTCTTTCCTGAACGCATCGTTAAGTTGGGCGTACCAAGACTTAACTTTTTCGTTCCTGATTTTATGGAACGCCAAGGCAGTTTTTGGATATTGTGCCTTGTATTCTGCGGGGTGTAAGATTTCACCTAAACGAACCCATCTTTGATCCTTCAGAACCATTTCTCTTGGGTCGCAGTTGGTATTTTCCAACAGTGCCAATAGGTACTTTCTTTCCTTACGGGTGAATTTCTTGAACATGAACTTTACCCTTTCAGGGTTATCGCTCTTTGTTCTGCTCCATCTGCTTAAACGAACTTTCTTGTATGGAACTTTCGGTAAACTGATGTCACCACCAGAAAGGTGAACCGCAATCCTCAATACATCGGTTGGGGTCTTAACTGGTAATCCTTCGATTCCCATTGCTGCCAATGTACAAAGGTTTTCTTTGAATGGAATCTGTGCAGGGAAAACCAATTTTTCGCCACTTGATGCAAACCACTTTACGATTGCAAGATCCTGTGGGGTCAAGCTCTGATTGATTGAAACCAAATCTGTAAAAATTCTTGCGAATCTTTCAGGCGTGGCATAACCAATCATAGTGTACTTAATCTTTTCGAATTTGATTGGCTTTTCGTATTCAACCGTTGACGGTTCCCAAGTACCATTACTCCAATAGTGCAGGATTGCGTTGAAGTAAAGTTCGAAATCAGACTTTGACATAACTTCCTGTGGGAAATTTTTGTACAAAGGTTGGAAATTATGTTTTCCACCCATTACATCTTTCAAATATGTAATAACCTCGTTGTTGAAGTTTTCAATGAAAGATAAATCTGATTTTGATAATTCGGTGAAGGCGTCTTGGTCTAACATATATCCCCATTGCATTAAGTGGGATTGAACCGTCGCTACTGCGATTCTGTTATCCATTCCATCATTTGACGGAGTTACCAAGCCTTTTTGAAGAGCGATGATGTTTTTTGTCAACTTCATGTCGTAAGTTTTTGTGGTTAATAATGTTTTATTAAAATGTTGTGTGGAAATTATACACAAACTATTTTTAATAATCAAGTCTTTTTGAAAATTTTTTTTTGTTGTTGAATGTTCGACAAAGATATGGCGAGTATTTTTACTGGCCAAATATTTTTTCACTTTTTTTCAAAATATTTTTTTTCTTACTGATTATCAGCGGGTTTCATTTTCTTTTTTGTTGTTTGTTCAGTTTTTCTTCGAATACGAACCGATACATTTTTCATATTATTTATTTTTTCGTTGAAATGATTATTGTCAACGGATACATATGGAATTGTGTGGGTCACAATGTCTGTTTCGGCGAGGAACGCTCCTACGGTGTATTCTACTTTCATAATGTTTGGTTTTAGGTTCTATATAATAACGAGTACAAATGCTCCTTTAGATTATCGTTATTATGTTTTACTACTTGTTCTGCATATTCCCATCCATTAGGAAGATGATCACACATCATAAAAATCTTTTGTAGTTTAATGATTTCATCTTTTCTTTCCTGTGGATAATTTAACACCGTCTCTTTAAAGAAAGAAGCAGCGACATCTTCGTTTGTGTTAGTTTTGTAAAGAAAATATTGAATCTGATGGCCATAGTCCTTCAATGCCTTACCGATAACCATCAGTCCAAGCGGTTCAATCACCGAAAATTTCTGTACTAATAATACTTTCACTATTTTCTTGGTAATAAATTACTTCTAATGTTTGATGGAGCTGTCCGTTTAATTTTGCAAGGGGTTGGAACGGTAACCAGTTTGCTTTGGAATTTTCACAAACAATAATTTCACCTTTTCTTTCCTTGCACCATTTTGCAAGTTCTTCGTAGTTGATTTGTTTATTCGAAGAACTCGAATGATAATATATTCCGCCAAATTCATATGGTGGATCAATGAACCAAGTTGCTTCAATGTTCCCAATATTCTTATAGGTATCATTGTATATCTTCCAATGTTTTACCTTATGTAGATTATCCAAAAAGAACTGCTTATGTCTTGGCCACGATTTTGCTCCCCGGGCGCTAACCGTTTTCTTTGGTACGGCACTTGCGGGATTTGCACAGAAACCAAGTAAAGCCTTTTCAGCGTCATTTATGTTTATTGAATCCAAATTTAATCCTTCTTTCAAATCTGGTAGATTTTGGATGTCCGATATTGTGGCGTGATTGATTAAATAATCCCAAGCCAAAAATATCTTATCATACTTGTCATAAAGTATAACATTTTTTTTCCAATTATCCAAATGTAAACTGTACATTGCCGCCCCACAAAATGGTTCGATAATAGTATCATACTTTGGTGACGGATAATGTATCGCCAATTTCTTTTTTGTCCCGTAGTAACTAAACATACTTAATCTTCAGTTGAAATTTTTCCTCGTTTGATAATTGAATCCACCATCCAATCGTAGCCACAGAATCCTTTGGATATCTTTCTTCTGTGTCGAGCAATGGTTGCATCTATAAGTTCCATCCTTACACTTGCACCCCAACCATCACCGAAATTATAGTACCAACTATTATATAGTTTGTCACCATCCAATAATTTTTCGATATTGGTTTTAAAATACTTATCGGTTACGGATTTTACGATGTAATACTTTTGACCTTCGCCAGTCCATTTACCATTCCATGAACCGACATTTGGCATAGTTAATTCAAATGATACATATTTCATCTTGCTAGCATTTTAATTATTAGGTTTTGATTTAACGATGCAAATATAAAGAATAATTTTCATTCTACCAAATTTTTTTTCGAACCATCGAACTATTACTAAAATATATGATATTTACTATAAAAAGGGTTTTATGGATTTAAATGATGTCATAA